>Ga0180433_10000952_pt1 | contig 49176 bp, 70 predicted proteins | sample SS_ome_8_FD_132980 | JGI IMG/M metagenome (GOLD analysis project Ga0180433, IMG submission 132980) | Hypersaline lake sediment archaeal communities from the Salton Sea, California, USA - SS_1_D_1 metaG | ecosystem: Environmental > Aquatic > Non-marine Saline and Alkaline > Hypersaline >...
ATGCTGTTTGGATAATATCAGTGGTATATATAGAACATTCTGATTTATTAAATGAAGGATATGATAATGAAATACATTAAATGTCCAATCTGTAAAGGTAATTCTATCAGATTTGATAATTCTAGACAATCCATACCTTGTAAAAAATGTAAAGGATTAGGTATAATTAAAAGAAATTTTAATTTTAAAGATAATCGACCTGTAATTGCTTTTGATTTTGATGCTGTAATAGCTAGTTATAAAAGACCCTTTAAATACAATAAATTAGGAACACCTGTATACGAAATTATAAATACAATAAATTATTTTAAAGAAAAAGGATGTTATATTTTAATTTTTACTGGTAGACAATGTACTCCGAAATTCGTACAATGGTTAAAAAAATATAAAGTTTCTTATGACGGAATTAATACTAATATTAAAACGCATATAAATGCTTCTCGATTTAAACCTTATTATGACGTATTGGTAGATGATAAAGCTTTAAATTTTGATTGGAAACATAATAGGAAATCCGAAGTAAAGTTAAAAAAAGAAATCGAAAATATTTTAGAACAAGGTTTTGAAGGAAAGGAATAATATGAAAAAAGAACATAAAATTTACGAATTTGTAATAGGTCGTTTTCAATGTCTCCCCCCACATGACGGACACCTGGAGCTTATAAGAACAGTTTTAAAAGAAGGAAAAAATGTTTGTATAGCTTTACGAGAAGCAGACTGTACTGAAAAAAATCCTTATACCTTCCAGGAACGTCATAGAGCCTTTATGAAAATATTTTCTCATGAAGTAGCAGAAGGAACAGTTAAAATTATTAAGATACCCGATATAGATAACGTAGTTTATGGTCGTACTCCAGGATGGGGTATACGAGAAGTACGTTTATCAAAAGATTTAGAATCTATCAGCGGAACTGAAATGAGAAAGAAAAACGAGGAAAAAAATAATGCGTAATTTTAGACATTTAAAACTAGGACTTTTAACCTGGAAGGCGATAATTTATAGAATAATTTCAGTATTAATTTTTATATTATTATTTGGACGTAAATTTGCTTTGTTAGCAGGTGCGGTGTCTATTGTAATTTATTATATTTATGATTGGATATTCCATAAATTTTTCAGGATTTCAAAAGATAAAGGATTTGTCTTATGGTTTACAGGACTCCCTTGTTCTGGAAAATCTACAATAGCAGATGCTCTCGTTCCTATTTTACAAAAAGAAGGGATTAAAGTTGAAAGACTAGATGGAGATGTTGTTCGTAAAGGTAAATTAAGCGATGACTTAGGATTTTCTAAAGAAGATAGAGATAAAAATATTAATAGAATAAATTTTGTAAGTGGATTACTTTCTAGAAATGGAATAGCAGTATTATCTTCTTTTGTTTCTCCTTATAGAGAAACTAGGAGTAAAATTCGTGAAAATGTAACTAATTTTATAGAAATACATGTAATGGCTTCTCCTAAAAAATGTGCAGAAAGAGATGTAAAGGGTATGTGGGCGAAAGCCAAAATAGGAGAAATCAAAGGCTTTACTGGTTATGACGCTCCTTATGAATACCCTATTAACCCTGAAATAACCTGTAATACAAATAAAGAAACTTTAGAACAAAGTGTTAATAAAATATTTCAATATTTAAGGAGATATAAATATATATGAGAATAACTTTGCCAGATTTTATTATTCCAGGTGCTATGAAAGCAGGTACTACAGGTTTGTATTGGACTTTATGTAAAGAACATCCTAATATAGGCTATCCTGAAGTAAAAGAACTTACATTTTTTGATAATCATTGGAAAAAAAATCTTAATTGGTATGCTAATCATTTTAAACATGTTAAAGAAGGTCAAATAACAGGAGAAAGCAGTCCTAGTTATTTAGTAAGACCTTATGCTATCGAAAGAATGAAAAAGATTTTACCAGGAGCAAAAATCATCGTTATGCTTAGAAATCCTGTTGATAGGAGTTTTTCTCAATTTAAACATTATGTTAAAAATAGCAGGAGATTTGACCATTGTATAGGTTTAACAGAAAATTTTGAAGAATTCTTAGAACAATATGCCAATCCTCCGTATGATAAAAGATTACATTGGATGGGAATAGGTTTATTAGAACGAAGTATTTATTTACCTCAAATAAAAGAACTGTTAAAGCATTATAATAAACGTCAAATTATGATAATTAAAAGTGAAGACTATTTTAGAAATCCATTAAAAGTATGTAATCAGGTTTGTCGTTTTTTAAAAATTAAACCTTTTAAAAATATAAAAAAAGTTAGGAATTATAATAAATCTACTTTAAACATAAAATTTAAAAAAGAAACCAGGGAAAAATTAAAAAATTATTTTAAACCCTATAATAAAAAATTATACGAATTTTTAAAAAGGGATTTTGGATGGGAAAAAATATAATGAATCAATTACCAAATTTTATGATTATAGGTGGAATGAGATGTGGCACTACAGTTTTATATAAAATATTAAAAAAACATCCTGAAATTTCTTTTTCAAAAACTAAAGAACCCCATTTCTTTGATTTAGATAAAAGATATCTCAAAGGGGTAAAATTCTATAAAGAATATTTTAACATAGCATCTCAAGCAATAGGAGAAGCAACCGCTTCTTATTTAAGAAGGTACAATAAAGTACCGAAAAGAATTAAACAAATTTTACCAAAACTTAAAGTTATTATTATGCTTAGAAATCCTGTTGATAGGAGTTTTTCTCATTATTTCTTTCATCAACAATTCAAAAAGAAAATAAAACAAAAACAATGTATATACGATTCTATAGAAGATATGATAGCAAAAACAGGTTTTGATAGTAATGTGTTTAAAGATAGTCTATATTATTTTCAATTACAAGAATGGTTTAAATATTTTCCTAAAAGTCAAGTATTAATTGTCAAATCAGAAGATTTTTTTAAGTCTCCTCAACTAACAATACGTAAAATATTAAAATTTCTTAAAGTTAAAGTATTAAATTTAAATTTAGAGGTTGACAAAATAAACACAATTACAAAAAATAGGAAATTAAAGAAACATACTAGAAAAATTATGAAAAACTATTTTACAAAATTTAATACTAAATTACATAGTTTAATAAATAGGGATTTAAGGTGGGAATGATATGAATAAATTGTTTTTTATTATAGGTATGAGACGTTCAGGCACAAGTATTTTACGAAAAATTGTTATGCGAAATTCTCAAGTTAAAAATATAGAATTTGAACCTAATGAATTACTAGAGATTACTGAAAGAATAGATATTCCTAGATATAGAAATATTCCATTTTTTAAAAATACATTAGAACGATTTAAAGAACATAGTGATAAATACTATGGGGCAAAACTTGCATTAAATCCTGGTATAGAGGCTATGAGATGGTTAAATTTGCCTTTTAAATTCCCTAATGCTAAATTTATTTTTATAAGAAGAACTCCAAAAAGCACTTATAATTCATGGATTAATATAGAAACTTCTAAAAGGGGACTCTGTAGTTATCAAATGTATTTAGATTGGTGGACTCATATTAATGTTTCTTTTTTAAATTTTGAGAAATCTAAAAGATGTATTATTGATTATGAAAAGCTGATTAAAAATCCTGATATTGAAATGTTTAAAATTTGGAAGTTTTTAAAAGTTCCGAGAATATATAATTTAAAAAACATGATTAAAACACCTAAATATGGATGCTAATATGGAAAAGAAATTGAATATAGCGTATTTTTATAATAGACCTGGATGGGCTTTTGAATTTGAGGCTATAAATTATAAAAAATTTAGTTCTCATAATGTAATTATTATGTTAGAAAGCGATTTTGATAACCTGGATTATAATATAGATGTCGCAGTTTTACCTAGTTGTTTACATTATAATCTTATAATAAATCAACAAAGATTAGAAGATTTAAGAAAAAAGAAGATAAAATTAGTAGTTCAATGTAATAGTCATAAAGAACTCGATTATGATGTTCCTAATGCAGATTTGATAATACCAAGTTCTAAAAAATTATATATAGAACTTATCAAAAAATATCCTAAAACAAAAGTATCTTATCAACCTCACTTTGTAGATACAAATTTTTTCAAGCCAGAATATAACTATAATAACTTTACCGTAGGATGGGTCGGAGATTTAAAAAATCCTTTTAAAAGGTCTCACCTTATAAATCAGATTAAATATCCTATAAAAATAAAAAGTGATTTTTTGAAAAGCCAAAAAGAAAATGTATTACAACAAGACATGCCTAGTTATTATAATACCATAGATGTTTTACTTGTATTAAGCGAATCAGAAGGCACTCCTATGCCTCTATTAGAAGCTTTAAGTTGTGGAAAAATAGTTATAACTACTGATGTAGGAATTGCTAGAGAATTTTTACATCCTTTTTATATTATAAACGCCAGAAATGAAAACGAAATAGTAAAACAAGTAAATGATAAATTAGATTATTTAAAAAATCATGTTAATTTACAAAAAAATGCTTCGAAAAAGTTTGTGAAAATAATAGAAAAAAGATTTGATTGGAAAAATAACGTTAGAAAACTAGATACTCTATATTCATCTTTGAATAACAAAAAAACAATCCCTCAAGTATTTTATAGTCCTGAACCTAATCATTGTTATTTACAAGAGTTATCAAAACATATAAATATTAAATTTGAAAATAATATAGCTAAAATTAAGGATATAAGTTATCCTGTAATATTATGGAATCCTTATGGATATTTAGTAGCTCCTAAATTACATTGGAAAAAAGATATTTATGAATATAGAAGAAGACAAGGAAAAGCTACTTATATTTTAGAAAGAGGAGCTTTACCTTCTTCAATTTTTCTAGACCGTTGGGGTTTTTTGGCAAATAGTCAATCATATCAATCTGAAAAATGGGATAAACCTTTATCAGAGAAAGAAAAAAAATTAGTTATTAAATATATAAAAAATTTTATATCCAGTGATACTACATTAGAACCTCAAAATAATAATAGAATATCTAGAGCCGAATTTTATAAATCTTTAGATTTGGCTTCTAATCACAAAATTGTTTTTGTCCCTATGCAAGTATGTAAAGATACCGTAATACAATTATTCGGTGGATGGATAGGAAAAATGGAAAATCTAGAACCTCTATTACGTCAAATTGCAATAGAAAATCCTAAAATAACTTTCTTAGTTAAAAATCATCCAGTAGAAAGAAATTATAAAGTAAGTGCTTCAAAGAACATAAAAATAGTGGATAACTATCACTATAAAGATTGTATAGCATATTCAGATGCTATATTAACTATTAATTCTAGTGTAGGATTACAGGCTCTTATGTGGTCAAAAACTGTAATTACATTAGGTAAGTGCTTTTATAATTTTCCTTTATTAACAAAAAAAGCTAACAGTAAAGAAGAAATAGTAAAATATATTAAACAAAATTCAAGTCCTATTACAGAAAAAGTCAGAAGATTAATTTTTTATTTGAGATTTATGTTTTATTCTTATTGCGAAATGGAAAAAACAGGAAATAACGCTAGTAAACCTTTAGTTATGAAAAATGTAAGGTACGAACATAAAAATACAGGTTATTTAGAAGGCAAATTCGAACCTGAAGCAATAATAAAAGATTATAAATCTACAGAAACAATATCGGTTTTAATCCCTGCTTTTAACAGAGAAAAATGGGTAGAACAATCTTTAAGAAGTATATTAAATCAAACATATAAAGATTTAGATATTATAATTTATGATGATGGAAGTACCGATAATACTTTAAATATTTGTAAAAAACTAGCAGAAGAAGATAATAGAATAAGAATAATAGAGGGCAAAGAAAATAAAGGAGTTGCCGAAGCTAGAAATATATTGCTTAATAATTGTCAGACCAAATATGCAGTATGGCATGATACTGATGACTTTTCTAATATTAGAAGAATAGAATTGCAGTATGAAGAAATGAAAAAGAAAGAAAGACTAATTTTCGGTACTTGGGATAATTTATCTTATCATCCTGGAGAATGGAAAGAAGAACCTAAAATACAGACTAGACCGAAACCAAGACCAAAAGGATTTGCTACTCTCATGTTTCCAGTAAAAAAAGAAATAAATTTTGACCCTAATAAAAAATTAGGAGGGGAAGATTGGGATTGGATAGAAAAAATGAGGAGACGTTATCATGAAATATTAATTCCTCAAAGGGTTTATTATATAAACTTCCATTTAGATAAAATTGGTCAATGGAAAAAAGTATTAACTCAATTTCCAGGTATAGACATGACTAAAATGAGTTATCAAGAAATGCAAGAATTTTATAGGAAACATACAGGAAAGGATATTAAAGATGGGGAAGAATAAGAAAAAACCTCTAGTTTATATTTCATATGCGACTAAAGATACTCCCTACGTAGACGAACTTAACACTCATCTATTGCCGACTTTGAAAAAATTTGATTTAAATTATGATATAGAATACCCTGCAAATAGAGGAAATTGGCAAGCGAATACAGGATATAAATCAGAATTTATTTTAAAAATGTTAGAAAAACATAAAAGACCTGTAATATTTTTAGATGCCGATGCCGAAATATGGAAATATCCTGGATTATTTGAAAATATTTCTAATAAATACGATTTGGGTGTTCATATATTAGATTGGGGTTGGGTTTGGCATAAAAAACATATAAACAAAAAAGAACTTTTATCTGGAACTATGTATATTCCTTATAAAGAGAAAACCCTAGAGATAATTAAAGAATGGATAATAGAAGTTAAAGATAATTCATCTCAATGGGAACAAAGAGTATTGCATAATGTAGTAGATAATCATCCTGAATTATATATTTTTCATTTGCCTTTTGAATATATAACCTTTCCTAATCATAAAAACGAACTACCTCTTCATGCGGTAAAAAAAGAAGATGTGGTTATATATCATACACAGGCAAGTAGGAGATTAAAAAATTGGAGAGCTAATGAAAACAGGTAATATAATGTTAATTCATAGTAAATATGACCCTATAGCTTGGCTCATACGTAAGATTACAAAATCTTATTGGAATCATGTGGCATGGGTTGTTCATCATGACACTCTTTTAGAAGCTACTGCTAGTAGGATTGGACTGTCTCCTATAGGTAAATATTTAAATTGGAAATACGATTTTTGTTTTATAAAACTTAAAAATATTTCAGAAGAAAAGTTACAACAAGCTATCAGTTATGCTTTACAATTTCAAACTAAAAGACATTATATTTCATATTTGAAATTATTAATAAAATATTATCTTGCTGAAAATAAAGTTCCTATAATGGGCTTTACTTGTAGTAATTTTATTGCTAGAGGTTTAGAAACTATAAATTATTATTTTATCAATCCCAAATTTAAAAGTCCTTATTTTATAACTCCAAAGGACATAGCGGAATCGAAAAACGAGCATGTTTAAAATGAATAAACAAATTATAATTATTGGCGGAGGAACAAGTATTAGAGAAGGGATTCAAAAAAGACTTTGGGTTAAATTAAATAATAAATATGTTGTAGGTTTAAATTACTCTTATAAATACTTCTCTAATCCTACTTTTCAATCTTTCGTTGATAACGATTTCTACAATGAGAACGTAAAAGATTTATCTAAATTACCTTTGATTATAGGAAATAAAAAAACACTTAAAAAGAAATTACCTAATACAATCTTACTTCCTTCCATATCAAAGTATTATGAAGATATTAAACATGGAGTTTATAAGGCTTCTTTAGTCGGTTTATGGGCTTTATCTTTAGTAATATATTTAGCGGAAGAAGGAGATAAAATTTATTTATTAGGTTATGATTACGGAGAAGATAAAAGATTTAAAGGTCAGAAAATAATAACTCATTTTTATCAAGGCGATATTAAACATAGAGGAATAGGAAAAATAAATTATTATAGTGCTAATAATAGAGCTGAAAAAGATTTTGGTTGTTATAGAAACGTTAAAAAAGTTAAGATATTTAATGTATCAAAGATAAGTAAAATTCCAGAAACCATTTTTCCACAGCTCACGTATGAAGAATTTTTTAAACAATTAAAGAATAAAGAATATAATCAAGATATATTAAGAACTCAAATTAAAAATAAGCTCAAATGGGTGAAGGAGTAATCATGAAAAAATGTAGTGATAGTAAAACAGACACTTTATATTATATTCAAAAAGAAACTAAGGAGAAATTATGAAATGTAAAAAATGTAATAAAGACGTAACTGCTCTTATAAACAGTCTCTGCTCGGAATGTTTTAGCGTCCAATCTTCAACTCCTTCCACAGTAACGTTCAATTATGAATGTCCTACTTGCTCTGGTCGTTTTAACGAACCTGCGTACAGCCCTTTACCTGGAACATTCCGAACCGCCTACTGTCCGTTTTGCGGACAAGTTATGATGGGATTAAATAAATGAAAGAAAAAACGTTATGTCCTCACTGCTGTTGTATGACTAAAACTAAAAATAAAAGATGTACCCAGTGTTATAAATTAAAGGAGAAATAAAAAATGCCATTATTTCGAGTTTCTTTCCAAAAAACCTTTTACGTAGACGTTCAAGCGGTAAGCGAAGACGAAGCCGAGTTTAAGGTAATGAACGGAGAATATAACAAAAACGAAGAAAACATGCTTGAAAAAGAGGTTACAGACGTTGATTTAAGCCCCGAAGACGAGTAAGGGTAGGTAAAAAGGGTCAAATACGTAAAAAAAGCCTCGTTAAGAGAGGCTCAGAAGGGTAAAACACTATGAATAATAGGTATATATGTATGAATTGTAAGAGTAAGTTTATGGAATGGCACGAAACGTGTCCATACTGTAAGGGAACATTAGTGTGTGAGATAGTACGTCCAGAGAAGGACGAAGATGAGAAAGAATGAGTTGTTTGTAGTAACGATGATAATTTATCTTACATTAGGTATGATAATACTGTGAACGTTGACAACGTAACGTAGAGGGGGAGAGAGACGTAAGAAAAGGGCGACGGAACGGAAGGAAAATTAACCCCACTTAGGAACTCCTAGTTCCTTATCTAAAGCACCTGTCAATTTCATCACAGCATAATCATAACCATAATAAATAGTATAACTATCAACCAATGAATATATTAAAGGATAAGTATGTTGATATTCTGATATATCTCCTGTAGTTTCTCCAACCTTTGTACCATCATAAGCATCGTTGGGATAAGTCTCTGATTCATAATATTCTATTTTATAGCCTCCAACTCCTCCTCTAGTAACTGTACCTCCGCTTCCTTCATATTCTTCTGTAAATATTCTTTCTTGACTAGAAGCTCTACCATATCTAATTATATCAGAAGGTGGGTTTAAATTTGGGGCTGATTTTGAAATGGAAAAAGAGGATTCTGGATATTGATTTTTAAAAGAATCTGGTACTGAATATGTATAGTGGTCGGTATCCGTTTTATAATAGTCAGTAACAGTACCAACTGCTTTATGATATTGCAAGCCCCATTTCCAGACACCTTCTTCTTCATCATATCCTAAATCGTTTGTCCATGTACCTGCATTTACCCAATTCCAACCATCTATATTTCTAGGACTAGTGACTACATTAGAATCAGAGGCAATATCTTCGTCTATAGTAATAGATGGAAGAGCTATGATACCAAAATGATGACGAGCATCTTCTATATGAATATTTTTTATTCGTCCATGATAATTAGTTAAATCAGAATCAACCCAATCTGTTTGATATGTTCCCATCCATTTATTTGTATAATTAAAAAAACCAGCCCATCCTACTTTTGCCCGATTTAAAATTAATTGAATCGCATCTCGGATTTCTTGAATATGACCTTTATGAAATCTCACTATATCGCCTGGAGTTATAGTGGAGAATTGAATTTTTTGTGCAGTGGGGATGCCATAATAAGTCTGCATTTCATCCCATTTATCCTGTAATTCTATGACATAGCTATTAGTTATTCTAGCTAATTTTTTAAAATTTGGAATATAATCTTCTTCACCTTCATGATTTATCCAATTCCATGTAACACCGCCATCTGTAGATTCTAAAGTATATTTTGTTCCTGATTTTGTGGTAATTGGGTCATGTTCAAAAAGATTACTTAGAGTGTTGCCCTCTTCATCAAGGGTATATGTATTATAACAAAAAGGACATTTATATAGAATAGCCATAGTTTACTCCTGTGAAGGGTCTTCGGCAAATACAGCATAAAATCTCCAAACACTACTATCGTCATCCCAAACAACACTGCTCTTGCTATCATCTTCAGTATCTAATAATACAGATTTCATCTCTGTTTCTCCATCTTCAGCTTTCATAATTTCTCCAGTGTCGGGGTCTTTTCTTATAAGGTAGGTATTTTCTACATCAATATATTTTCCACCAGCTACCCATTTTTGAGTAACTGCATCAAATTCAATATCAAGATTTCCTATTTTAGGTACAAATTCACTTTGCCCGTCTTCTGTTTTCTTTTCTACTGTTTTAATTTTAGGAGTATTGACCCAGTATTGCTGACAATGCTTATTTAAAATATTTCCATCTTCATCAATAATATTATCATTTTCATCTGTTTCATATTCAACCAATTCTACAGTATGTATATCTAAAGCTCCGCCTGCATATCTAGAATGACCATGTTTATTATATCCTTTTGTAGGGGCATCTGGTTGTGCTCCATATGCAGGAATTTTTAATTCTGAATCATTCCAGGGTAGACTACCACCTTGAGTTCCACCTAATCCACTACCAGGTTCAACTGGTCTATTTTGACTATTGCTTCTAGTTGCACCTACTTTTGAATATGGGGTTGGGTTTTTATCTTCTAGATTTTTAGATAAATCTGAAAGTTTAGATTGTAATGCCATTACTTGTTCTTTTAATATTCTTACTTCTTCATTAAGTGTCATTATTTATTTCCTTCCTTACTCTCCATGACTAGGAATTGATACTGTTCTATTATATACTTGCCCATTTTTTAATTGTATATTTACTTGAAAATCTGATATATTATAAGTCATTGATTGAATATTTAAAGCACTGTCAGTTACTCCATCTATATTTATTCTATTTGATAAATTTATTCCATAGGCAACTACAGCGTCCAAAGTTAAATTAATAGACCCTGCTACTTCTTTATAAGCACTATTACTTAACTGCCAATAGGCTAAATCTTGAGCATAATATGTGTCATTCCAAGATGGAACAACTACAGTGTTTCCATCTGCATCTTTATATCTACCTCCATATTGTATTGATAAATTGGTCAATTGTAATTGGTCAATAACTGTAACTGAATAAGACCCGACCTTATCAGTAAAAAACATTAATGGGTTAGAAATATCTGATTCAGGGTCATCTGCATCGTCTTCTGTATTTGAATAATATTGTTTTTTCCAAAGTTTTAAAGTTATTTCTGGAGCACGGACACGTTCTATTTCTCCATATTCATTTTTTTCGAATAGATATATAGGCTCGTTAAAAATAAGTTTTCCATTGTCATAGTCTATAGTGAATCCCTCTGTTAATATACCTTCTTCTACAGATGCCTCCCACCAAAGACTAAAAGGAATAAGTATCTCTACTTGAGGAGGATACCTATCTGTCCAAGAAGCAGTTTCGTCTTCTAAAAATCTCAAATTATATTTTTTAAATACATCTTTATATAAATCATTTTGGTCACTTGGATGATAATCCCATCCATATCCATCAGAATCTATAGAATCTTTAGATAATTTTTCATAATCTTCATCCCAATCAGGTAAGGCTTGTAATTGATAATATTCATATATATAAGAAGGATATTCTTTTGTTCCACCTGTGTCATTAAATCTACGAATAACACGGTCTCCCATTTGAACTCTTAATTTATTTACAATATTTCTGACATTATCTTTAAATTGATGATTTAGAACTTGATATAATCCTAAATTAGTGCCGATTGATTGTTCTTCTAGTTCTATAATAGAACCAGACCCTGCTTTCCATAATTTTCTAGTTTCTGTTTCATCATAATACCAAGCATAGTTACCGCAATTTTGAATTAAATTTGTTAAAGCGTCTGATGTACCAGTTCCGAATAGATTCATTGTTTCTGGAATAAAATAACCTATACCTGGATTCCAACCTATACCAGTTGATAAAGCGTCTGATATTCTATAATAATATTTTTCTTTATTATCTCTAGGTTTATGCCCAACAAAGAAATAAACCTTATTTCTATTATTTTTCCAATACTTATCATTACAGTTTATTTTTATAGCTTCTGGAGAGCTTGCAGGGGTGATTTCTGTAATATAACCTTTATATAATAACCAGTTATGATAATATATTTGAACAACAGCTTCCATAGCTGGTTTAGTAGAGTCATAGGCTCTACCGAGTTCAAAACTTGCAGTATGAGAACCATTAACAATTTTTGTAATAGTTATACTGTCTACATCTATATCGGTTTGCTCTATACTGTCAATATAAACTTTTACATATTCTTTACCTAAAGATTGAAAACCTGCATCTCCAGGTATTTGATAATCTGCTAGAACTCTAACATCATTTTCCATATTATAAGTACTTTGTGCATATGTTCTAACATCATTATCAACATCTGATAAGTTATCATTGACAACTCCAACTACATTTGCTAGATAAGAAAAAGACCGAGTTGCTATATTAATTTTCTGGTCTATATCTATTTCTTCTTCTTTTACAGTTCGTATTTTTTGAGTAATATCTTTTCTCACTGTTAATATTAATTCAAAATTATCACTTAATGAAAAAGAATCTTCTTCCTCTTCTCTGGTTGTCAAAGAATCATCTCTTAATAATGTTATTTGGTCATCTAGCAATACAGGTATGAAGTTAATATCATAACCCATATAAGTCTCATAAGTTGGATTTCCACTAAAAGCACATGGAGATGATGTTCCTATCAAATAATTGTCATTTGAAGGATTTAAAAATTCAGGGTCAGAAGTTATAGAATGAGTACCTGCACTTACCCCATCTACAGTTGTTGTACAATTATGATAATCGTTATAATCTACATCAAATGAAATAGTAGAAGAATCGTTATAGATACCTTTATTCCAATTAGATATTATGTTATTATGTACATAGGCTGTGCCAGAACCATCTGCATTATCAAAAAATATTCCTTCGCTAGAACCAGAACCTATTAGAGTATTATTTATAATTTCAATATTTCCATTATAATCGTAACTTCCCCCTACTTTAATTGCTTCGGCAGTTGTATCATAAATCAAATTATATTTTGTAGATATAGTTGAATTTAAGCCCCATGCAAAATAAATCCCAATATTAACATCATGTATAATATTTTCTTCTATAGTTATATCGGTATCTCCATAAGGTTCTATTCCTGAACCAGTACAGTGTTTTATAGTGGTGTTTTTTATTTCTGGAATATGCCTTAATGCTGATACTCCCCCTTGCCCGCCATATTCAACTATGGCATTGTGAATATAAGAACTTTTAGCTGTAAATACATTACCATCATTTATATATTCCCAATCTCCTTTTGCAGGATTTCCACCGTAAAGAGACAGTTTTTTTGCAGAAGTAAATAAAACAGGATTTGAGGCAGTGCCATCAACATGAATTCCTCCTCCATTTGACATAACTGTGATTCTAGTACCATCTTCAAAATAAATTTCACAACCTGCTTCAACAGTGACAATAGCTCCGTTTGCTATTCCTACATTAGCTGTGATTCCATGAGGATTATCTTCTGCCTTCCAGGTTTCATTAGAAGATATTGTACCTTCATGATAAGTTTTGAAAAATCTAATTCTATCTTCAAATATTAAAGTATCGTTTCCTCTATATATTTCTTTAGTTGGACTTACTACAATTGCATCTGAGATAGTTACAGTATCTGCACCTTCGAAAGCCTGAGCTTCAGGTGCTCCTGGAGTCAAATTCATATTTTCTACATATCCACTACGAGAAGTAGTTCCTCCAACTCCATAGACATAGCCAGCTTGTAAATATCTATAATCAGTAGTATTGTCAACATTAGCAACTGATAAATGCCTAATTTCATTTGTATCACTTTCTCTATCACTTGAAGAAGTGTATACTTTTGCTTCTAATGTAGTTCCAGTTCTCCATAGTTTAACATAATAAGTTGTACCTGCACTTAAAGCTGTAAAATCAAAATCACTATGAGCAGAAACATGGTCTCCAAGAAACAATCCATTTGCATATAATAAAAAATATAAGCCAGACATGCCTCCTACAAATGTACCAGTTACATTAGTTAATCCCCATATACCAACAACATGCCCTGCGTTATCATCTCTCTGAAATTCAAACCAATGTTCAAAATCTCCAGAAAAATAATCAACGCCAAAATCTTTATAGACATAAGAACTGTCTGAATTTGGTAAATTAGTGAAAGTATTTCTTGTGGATGTTTGAGACCAATATCCGTTAGAATCTACTTCAGAATATGTAGTAAAATCCTCATATGCCATACTTAGCAATCCCTTTCTAAAAAATTAAGAAGATACAGTAATTGTTATCTTAATATATAAATCAGTATCTGCATCTACTTCTTTTGCTGTAAATACAAATCTATCAAGCATTGTAGAACCTGATTCTGTGTTACTATCGAATAGTCCAGCTTCAGTAATATTATAACTTTCTCCAGAATTAAAAGAAAAGGTTTTTTCAAATACCGCTTTATAACTAGCTTCATATGATTTAGAAGCTAAAGCCCTAGTAACTTCTGTTTCTAAAGAAGTATCTGTAGCGGTTGCTGAAGTAGTTCCTGTTCCAATTGCTATAGACTGAAACTCATTTAAACCAGATACAAGACCTCCGATTAATTTTGCAACATGCTCTTTACCACTATTCACTATCAAATTTTTTAAGTTTTGTCTATCTATAACTTTCCCATTCTTTTTCCTTCTCTCGATAACAACAGTTCCTGTCAATTTAAGGAAACTTTTATTTGAATTCATGTTATCCTCCTTTTATCCGACCCATCCAGTAGGATTGAGTCCTATAATTTTTTTATCTGTTTCATTATATACAATTTTTGTTATATCTTTTAAAGTAAAATTAGATTTTATCTTATTTCTTAAAGGAATCTTATAAACAGTAACTTTTTTATTTTTTTTACCCATAAGATATACAAATTGTAATTGAGCCATTCCTGCATTTTTGCCATTTAAATCTGTAACTGCTTCTATCATATGATAATATTTATCAAAATCTTTTATAGACAAATAATTACCATCGGGTAATCTATATAAAATCCTTTTAATTTTTTTTCGTGGAATTTCACGCCATTTTGTATCAAAATAACTATTACCTCCAAAAAATCTAGAATTATCTTCAAATGTAACTATAAATAAACTTGGTAATATTCTCGAAATCATTTTTATCTCCTTACTTTTTTGTTATATTTCCTATCCCAAAATAACCTGCTTTAATACGTGATTTTCTATCACATTCCTTACTATCACACAACATCTCATGACGATTTTGAATTAATCTAAATCTATCAGCTTTTTTTCCACAATATGTACATTTTTTATTATGAAAAAAAGATTTATATTTTCTTTTCATTGATTACTCCTTAATTCCATGTATATCGAACTGTTAATACAAACGTTTCTATAAACGGAGTAGAATACGCCTGTGGAATTACTATCTTAATATTTGCATATAACTCCTGAGTCGTTTGTCCACTTGGCACATCACCTAATGCCCCATTTCCAGCGTTTAATTCAATAATTCTAGCAGAAGCATCTCCAGCTATAGGTGTCCCTGCCCAATCAACGCCAGGAAGTGCGTCAGTAGTACATACAGCTTTTACCATAGAATCAGCAGGTGTCCCTGCTCCTAAAACATTTTTAGCATATGTATTGTGATTTTCATCATCCCATGCTTCTAGTTGGGGTTCAGATGCTGTCGCTCCATCAAATGAAAAAGCAAAAACATACCTCTTATTTTCTCCCATACCTAGAATTTCATGAGTATAATATGCCCCACCTACATTATGACTATAATCCATCAATAAACATTTCGAGATTTGTTTGTCGTCGTCATTGTCTATTATGGTAGAAGCTTCATTCAATTCTGAAGGCGTAGGTTCTGAAGTCATTAAATCTTTAACAGTAGTGCTTCCTTCAGTCCAAATCAAATAATCATTATCCAAATCCAGAGTAATATAATCTGCTGGAGTTGTCTGATAAGTAACATCAGCGTCTACATAATTTACTCTGACTGATAAATTTGTACTCATATTATTTCTCCTTTAATATTTTAATTTTTATCTTTAGTAAGCCAATACTAAAAATTCTACCTGATATTCTTGTTTCCCAGTTCTCAAACTTCTAGGAAATCTTATCTCACTTATTCTACGTACAGTATAAGTCCAATCTGTTATCCAACTAACTCCTTCTAAATGTTTCATCGTTAGAGTAGCTACATCTGTAGTAAGATTATTTTTAAGAGTTGTCATAGCGGTTGTTAATGAAGCATAACCATCTGATTCGAATAAATTTCCTCTTATTGTTATGGTTTGGCTTTCTTTGCCACCAGGAATAATGATACTACCATCTCCTCTAGTTCCTTTTATAATTGTAGCTTTCATTCCTTCTTTAGGGTCAGTTATATGAAATACATGGGGTAAATCATAATCTGGATTTCCACTACCAGACACTGAAAAATTTATTTTTACTGTATAATTAGAATAACTCATAGACTTTCTCCTTTATATTAATCTCCTGATTCGCTCAACAAATTTTTTCTGAAATTCCTCGTTATTTAACAAAGCTTCTTTTAATTGATTACCTGCTTCTTCGGCTACATTTTCTAGGGCGTTATCAGGTAAGTTAATTTCTACGTTATCAATCTTAGTTCCTAAATCTACATTTTGGTCAATAGCGATTCTATCTTGTATAGTTTTTCCTACAGTACCTATTCCACCAGCAGTTGTAAAAACTCTTTCCCATTCCTGTTTAAATTCATTTAAACGTTCTCTTGCTTCTATCATCCAGTTATCCCAAAAAGGAGTAGTTAAATCTGGAGTTTTTAATAGATTTCTTAACTGGTCTACAGGTAACTCTGCAAGTCCTCCTTGTGCAGGTGTAGGCAAGTTGAACATTTGCCTGATTATTTCTCCAATTGCCTGTTGTCCCTGCTGTGAAAAATGACTAAAATATTCATCTATAACTCTTTGGTCAAACATATCTTCTTTATATTTTTTAGCTAATTCTTCAGGAGATAATTGACGTAATTCCATTAATCTACGTAATCTTGTTCTCTCAAATTCGTCTGCCTGTTTATATTTTTGATACAGACTTGTAGCAGTCTGTAATTCTTTTTGTTTTTCTTGTAATAAAGATACTTGTTGTTGCTGTCTTAATCTTGTTAATTGAAGCATAAATTCAGCTTGACCCATTTGCTCTTTATCTAATTGTAACTGTCTAATTTTTATTTCTAAAATTTGAGATTCAGAAGCTCCCATTGTTTTTAATAAGTCTAAAGCTGTAGTTCTCACATTAGAAATAATTTCTTGTCTATATTTGGTTTGAGCTTCTAAAAGTTCGTTTTGTAACTTTAATCTCTCAATTTGCTCATCTTCTTGAGTCATATTTTCAGCTAAAATATCTAATTGGTCTAATTTATATCTAGCGATATCTTTTTCATGAGCCCCAAGAATTTTCATTATTTTAACTTGGCTTTTTAAATTTTCTTTTTGTGTTTTTAATTTATCCGTTCTAATTGTTGATAAAGGTATTAGTTCTTTTTCTGCTTTTAAATATTTTTCTTTTTCTTTATTTTGTGTTTCTAATTCTTTTCTTGCTTTTTCATTTTCTTCTCTATATTCTTTCCAGGTAGTTGTTAAATCTTGAGCTTTAAGTTCATTAACAATATCTCTTATAGTACCAAATGCTTGTGTCATCTTTTCAGGATTTAATAAATTCATAGGGTTTAAATAAGTCAGCAATTCGGGGAGTTTTTTTCCTATAGTTTCCATCATAAGAACCGATTCTGATAATTTAGTAAAATAAAAACCTATTGCATCTCCAAGAAATCTTATCACTCCTCTAGAATTAATTAACACTTCGTTTATAATTTTTAAAGTTTCTGCAAATGAATTTCCACTTGTAGCTCCTGTAATAAAATCATTTCCCAATACCGCTAAAATACTTTTTAAACGACTAGCTTGAGCAGAAACAGTATTCATTCTTATTTCTTGCATTTTTTCTGCAAATCCTTCTGCATTAATACCTGCAAGTTCTAAAGATTCATTCCATTCTTCAAAACTCTCTAACAATAAACGAATTGGAACAGCTCCTCTAGTAGCAAAAACATCTTGAATAGCTTGACTTTGTTTCGCTGATAGTTTAGTTCCTGTATTTAATGCACTATGAATTTGCTTCATAACACCTAAAAAATTAATAGGTTTATTCTCATCGAAAGTAATTCCTAAAATAGAAGCTAAATTTTCCGCATTTTTAGTTAATTGTAAAATAGCCCTACCTGTTAATCTTCCAGTTCTACCTGACCTTAAAAGTCTAGTATTTAAAAATCCTAAAGTAGTTGTTAAGTCTAAAAAACTATCTGATAATCCAGAAGTATACGGAGCGAGTTTTTCATAACTAGCAATTAATTCAGATAATTGTACGTCTTGAGTAGCATAAGTATAAGCTAAAGTATCTGAAATATGTTCAAATTTTTCGGCATCTGTAGTTAAATCTGTCATAGCTTTACCCATAGTATTAAAAACACCAGCTACAGCTCTTGTAGTTTCTTTAAGAGAATTTCCTGTTCCTACTGCAAGTGCAACCGCAGGTGAAAAAGCTTCTAAAGCTTGGTTTGCATCTAAATTAGCAGTTTTTAAAAAATAAAACCCTTCTGCCAATTCTTCAATACCTAAACGAGAATTTATAGCGGTATCTAAAATTACACTTTTAATAACTGCCATATCTCGGTCTATTTCACTAGACGTTCCTTGCATAACGGTGCGTATTCTTGCTAATTGTTCTTCAAATTGAATGTTACTTCTTATAACGTCTCCTATAGTACGTATAATACCCATAAAAACTGAACGTAATAACAACCATACAGGAATAGTTACTAAAGCTCTTTTGGCAAGATTGCCCATTACACTACCAAAGTCCTTAGTAGTTTTAGCTGTTTTACCCATTGTTTTTCGAGTTTTATTAATTTCTCTTTCCATTTTTTGAAGACCTGTAAGTACAGCTTTGTCTCCTTTTAAAGTGGCTAGAAAAGAGATTAAATATTGTCTTGCTTCATTTGCCATTTACTTTACCTTCTTCCTATGAAAAACCATACGAGGAATATTAGATTCATTATCTATTTGTCTTTTATTATTTTTAGTGTCGGTTTTTTCTTGTTTTTCTTTGTTCTTTTTAGTACTTCTCCATAAAACATAAGCATCTGTTCTCAATTCATCATTTATAACCTTTTCGCTTATATATGGTTCATTACTTCCTAAATCCCTATATAAACTAGCATATAACTCTAAATAATATAGAAACATTATTTGAATTTTACTTAAATCCGAATCATTCTCAAATAATTTAATAGTTCCTAATTCTTTAGCCCTATTATATAATATTTGCCACTTACTTGATTTAGCTATTTTTCTCAGAGCTTGTAGATTCATCGTATTCTCCATATATTAAATTGCTGATATATTCAAAAGTTTTTGTCATTAAATCATCATCGGTACAGTTCTGAAAGTCTTCGTAAGTATCAAAATATTTTTTCCAGTTATCTTCAGTTTTAACTTCTAAAACTAAATATGTAGTATAACTATTTACTTTTAACAAAAGTTGGTCTTCTATAGAATGTTGAAGTAAGTCAGTTCTTTCTACATTTATTTCCCACATCTTTTTTCTTATATCAAATATTTCATCTTTAATCTTTTTTATAATTTTAATATCTTCTATTTTTACTAACTTCAATAATAAAGCCTCTACTTCTGCTTGCATGTTTTTCATATCGGCTTCCATCTTCGTTATATCAATACCTTTTTTATTATAAAGTTTTACCCATTCTTTTCTAAAAAGCATACTATCATCTTGAATCAACTGAAGATACATTTTTCTTTTAAATTCTAAAACTGTTTGACGTTCTGAAAAATTTGGTTTTCTGACTCTAAAAGTTTTTTCTCCAGATTTAAATTCTACAGTATTATTCTTTAAAATACACTCTGATTTCATACTTTGTTCAATGTCATTAAGAACATCTAATTGAGTTTTAATTAATTTTGTTCTTTCTTCTTTATTTTTCATACTTTTCTCCTTACTTTTAATAAAAATAGCCAGACTAATCCTGTTGTCTGGCTTTAAATTCTAATTTAAATAATTTAGACTGAGCATCTAAAAGTTTTTTTAGATTTCTTGAATATTCATAAATAAGTTCTTTGGAAAGAGCTTTGTATAAATTAGGAGTCAAAGCACTCTCTTTATCGAGCACTTCTACTCTTTTACATATTATTCCAACTAAGGCTCTTGTCTCAATGTCTATAATGTTATATATTTTTTCTTTTTCCATACTCATACTCCTTACTATATGGTAGAGGAAAGAACCCTTTACAGGATTCTCTCCTCTTTAATTACTTATATTCCGATTTTAGAAGTGTCGGCACTGATGATTAAATTCTCTCCTTCGAGAGTATCATCCATCGTAGCATATTCTTGTACCGTTTGTCCTAATCTTATTTCATTTGGTGTCAACCCTGTCGCTTTGAATCCATATTTAAAAGTATTTTTCGTATTATCAGAAAATACCTTTACAATCAATGTAATATCATCAGAAAATTCTTCTACATCTATCAAACCAAAATCAGCACTTTGTCCAGCTAAAACTTCTTCTATCGTTAATTCCTCAAGTATTCTACCTAAAGTTACTGTAACTGTGTTATTAGTTACTCCTCTAGCAACAACATCTTTATTTCCTATTTCTCTAATATCTTCTCTATCAAAACTAACATCTACAGTTACGCTCTGTAATCTATAAATATAATCGCTTGAAGTAGGTTTTCCACTTCCAGGAACGTAAAGATATATAGATACTGAATCTCCAAGTAATGCAGGCACATCTGTGTCATTTTCAGTAAATATGACATCAGGGGCAGTTGCTGAAGTATAATATGTTTTTATTACGTCTCCAGACTGAACACTTGTTATAGTTAAAATTTTAGTTGAATTAGAATAACTATAATCTGTACCAGACGTTAATTCAGAAGAAACACCGCTTCTAACTCTAACTACTCTTTCAATATACTTTCCAGATTCGTTAGGATTTTCCGCAGGTGCTTTAGCACTTAAATCTATTTCATTATCAGAACCAGAACCTACTTCATGTCTATTATAGATAAAATATTTGTTAGTACCCTGCCATACTTTAGCAGATTCGCCAACAAAATCAAAACTTCTTTCTATAATAGCTTGAGGGTCTGATATAGATACTGAAAATCCAGCTGTTCTTAAAGATGGATATTGCACTGTACCTTTAAAAGTACCATCATCATCTTCCAAATACCCACATAAATCAAAATAAGGAGTTTTGAAATCCGATAATGCAATTTCATCTTCCCCTATATTTCCTTTAGTAGAAGTATTTACTAATTTCTGCCAAAATTCTATTGACCCATATTCATATTGAGTCAACCTATATGTTACTGTAGGGCTGGTTTGATTATAACCAACTGAATCTTGTCTACCTATTTCATTAACTTCTTCCCTATTAAGGGCTACTGTCGGGTCAATAGATTGTGCTCTATCAATTTCCGCAGGAGCTACATCTCCATTAATCGGGAATATTCTCGGCTTATAGCCTGAACTGTGTATTAAAGCCATTTTAGTTCCTCCTTTGAACTTTTATGTCTAGTTTTCTCTCCTTTAGAAAACTAAAGCTTTTTAACCTTACTCTATTGGTTGACCGTACTATTTATCGTTTTTATGTCTAGTTTCGCATATAGCGTCACGTTTTATTTGTTTACTTTCTATTCTTTTAATTCCTAAAAAAATTTTATGAATGTCTTCTTTTATTTCTTTTTTAAATTCTTTTTCTTCTTCTTTTATGTCTTTTATAGCTTCTCTAGTTTCTAAATGAATTTCTTTTTTAAAATCAGTTTCTTGGTCTTTCAATTCTTTAATAGCAAGATTAACGTGATATAAATCATTTGTTAAAATTTTATGAGCTGTTGCTTTTCCAACTATGAAATTAAATATACTCCATAGTAAAGATAAAAAAGCTATAATTGTAGGAATAAAAAAATACCATTTAGTTAAAATTTCGAGTTCTAATTTCATTAGACTTCCACCTTTCCGATACTAACATTCAATGAAATTAAATGTCTATATCTATCGTGCACATCCAAAGCATCTTTATCTACATCAAAATCTACTGGAGCATCGTCTATATTTAATACTGTAATTCTTCCATTTGCAGTTTTAGAATGTATACTTCCATTACTAATAACATATTCATAATATAGTAATCCTGATTTAACTTTAGAAATTATATAATCTTTTAAATCTAGTCTTTGACCGTCATTTGAAGCAAAGATATCCAATAAAACTTGAGCTTCTCTTCTTGTTGAATTTCCGCCTATCCCTACTCTAGTATGGTCAGAAGTTCCAACTCTAACACAAACACAAGCGGTTTTATCTTTTTCGCTAAATTGAATTTCTTTAACTTTACTAAAAGTTTTTACTACTTCAATATTTCCCCAATCATTATTTAGATTAGTTTCTAAAAATTGTATAATTGAAGCTTCCAAGTTACGAGTTATTCTGTAAGCCATTTTATAATCCTTTTCTTAACTTTGCAATTAAAGCAATTATATGTCTATTTGCTCTTCTTCTACCAGCTTGGATATAATTAAGAGGTCTTATAGGTGATTTAGGGTACATTCCAAATCCTGTACCATCTCTAAAATTAAATTTTTGTACTCCTCCTTTTAAAGCGGAATCTGGTTTAGAACCTTCGAAAGACCCTGGAACAAAATTTCCATGATTAGGAATATAACGCTGACCTCCAACTGTAGTTCCATAATTAACAACATACCAATATTTAGCGTTACTATTCAAAAGAGAAATATTACCAATTCCCCAACCAACAGTAGCAGGGGTACTAATAAAAGGTTCGAAAGTAATATTTTTCTCTAAATTTCCTTTAGCTCCTCTTCTTTTTTTTCTAGTAGTTATAAAATTTTGTATATACTGCGTTAAAGATTGTCCGATATTAAATATTTCGCTCTGAAAAATAAACCAATCTCTTCTTATGGTTTCTTTCCATAGATTTCTAGCATTAAAATTAGGTGTTATTTTTGCAGTTAATTTCATAATTTATATTTTTTTAATATATACATAAGCTCGTATATATTCTCCTTCTATTCTATATTGTAGTTTTCCATTTAAAATCCAGCCTTCATAATAATCATCATCTATTTTAATCTTATAAGATAATTTTAAAAGAGTTTCATATTTCTTTTCAATTATTATCTCTTTGGCTTTATCCGTTTCTATACCTGGCATTTTCCAATGTATTTTAGAAAAACTCAAATCAGATACTATAGCTTTTATAGGTATTCTATTCATTCGAGTGATAGTAACGTTTTTTTCAAAAGGGTCATCTACCGTTTCTAAAGACGGATATAAAAATATATTTTTAGCATGTTCTCTGAATAAAATATCCATTAATTACCTCACTAAATTTTGTTTTTTAGCTATATAGAAAATTATTTTGGACAATTTTTTTAATACATTTTTTGCAGATGTTAAATCAGTGACATTATTGTCTATATAAGTATCTATCTGATTTTCTGTTAAACCACTTAAAAAACTTTGTCTAATTTTATCGGTATTTGTTCTTTGTTCTTCTGTAGTTAATCTTTTTATTGACATAATATTACCTCCATGACATTCCAGTACCATGTATTTTACAATTCTTATTATTATGTGTAGTTATTTTATATTCCATTGAGGTTCCAGAGCCTATTCCTGAAGATGTTAAGTCTCCGATAGCTTGTAATACTTTAATAGAACTACTGTATGAACCTTCTTCAGTTAAAGTAGCTTGTTTCCACGTTGAACCTCCGTCTTTAGAGACCCAAGCTTTTAAATCGGTGTTTAAAGTTATCGAATTAACCTCTTCCAGTAATATAGTTAAACGCCCTTCATCGGGTTCTTCGTCTGCTGTAAAAGAATCGGAAATTAAAGTATATCCAGTTGCATTTGCGTAAGCGTAAATTTCATCTATATAAACAGTATTAGCTGAATCTGCATCTGTTATTTTAATAATAAATTTATCTATAGCGTCTTTATTTGCATTTGATATCCCAGAAATATCCCATAATTTTTCTTCCCATGTGTTAGCTGAAGAAATAGTTATATTGTAAGTGGAAGTTGTTCCTCCGCTATCATGAATCTGAGCTTGTAAATTTGTACCTGTTCTTGAAGCCCTTATTTGAAATTTTAAAGTATCTCTGTTTGATAAATCCAAAGGGCTAGAATAATTTTTAGTAATATAATCATTTAACGAGTTAGTTTGACTGGCTTCTATTTTTAAAGCATAAGTGCCTTGTTGTTTGATGGTGTCCTCTGAAAATGTTAATAAATCAGAATCTCCAGAATCTAATCCATGTCTAGTTGTAGGTACTGTAATAGTATCTGTTTTTCCTGATACAGGAGTAGCTGAAAAAACATTTGACTTGATAATTCTTAATTCATCAATATAACCGTCAAAATATTGAGTAGGTGCTCCATGAGCTCCTATATATAAACTTCCAGATAAATTAGTAGTGCTACTATCTTGAGTATAACTTTCCTGGTCTCCATCTATATAAATAGCATACTCGTCAGCTACTTTTACTAAAGCTATATGATGCCAATCGGTGTCTGTTATTTCACTATCGCTATACACTATACCAATGATATAACTTCCAGTATATACATAAAAACCTATTCCACTTCCGTCATTATAAAATAAAGACCAGCTATTTCCTCCTGACTCTCTCTGTTGAATATAACAATGAGCATCAGTAGGTAAAGTATTAAATTTAGCCCAAAAATCTATTGTCCAGTTATCGGAATTTGAGGCTACTAAATCCCAATCTGCGGAATCTGGAATTGAAAGATAATCACTATCTCCGTCAACTAATAAAGAACTACTTCCCCATTTATAACCTCCAGTGCTAATTTGTGCTGTATTATGAGCTGTAATACTAGAATGTCTATTAGTAGCATCTACAATTCCATTAGCACTATCGAAATGTAATAATAGAACGGTATCTCCAGATGCTTGAGTATTGGTTAAATATCCTACTTGAGAATCACCATCGCTAGAATATTCCATATTATCAATACTTGTAGTATCTCCTTCTCCTAAACTGTAATAATCATCAGTAGCGTTGTATAATAAATTAACAGAACTTCCAGTATCTACTCCTGTTTGGTCTTCATATTCATCAACAATACCATCAACCATATTTTGAACTGAAATAGAATCTCCAATTGCAATACGAAAAGAGTTTACAGCATCATTCATAATTAAATTATTATAATCGTTTCCTTCTAATTTTCCAAATTTCATTTATTTACTCCTTATGAAATAATTACTACGTTCCATGTTCCTGTTAATGTTCCAAATCCAGATAAATCTACATATAAACTATTAGCATTTACTAATTCTATGTCATCTGGAATTATCATTTTATCTTCATTGTTATATATTTGTACTACTACATATTTTTGATTTAAACTATGGGTCACAGTTAAAATTCCAGCACTAGAAAGAGTTGCATTTGTAAAATTTGTTCTATAAGAATTTGCACTTCCTGAAGCTGAAATAGTTATTTTCTGAGGGTCAGTTCCCGAATTTGTTGTAATTGCTATCCCACTTCCAGCTTCAATTTCTAAACTTTCTACTCCGTCTGGTATTAAAGTGTCACTACCGTCTACTACCAAATTTTTCCAATGACTTCCTATAGATATCTTAGCAATTCCTCCGCTAAGTTCTGTAACAACTAATCCAGAATCTTGGTCTATCTGTATTTCAGATACATTATTAATAGTAGGATTCCCATCTACTTCTTTTACTGTTAAAGAACCTCCAGAACCAAAATCTTGATAACTAGACCCATCATTACTAAATCTCCATTTATTTAAATTAGTGTCGTATTTAATTCCTGGTTGTGTACCTGATTGTCCTATTTCCGCTGTTAAAGTTTTATCAGTATCGTTACTGTCTCCTATGCCAAAAGAATTTTGATTAGTGCCAGTATCGGTGTTTTGAGCGTGTTTTTTGTCTACAGCATCATCTATATTTTCTGCACTTGAACTAATTCCTAAATCTCCTAAATCTACACTATGAGGATTATCAGTTCTTACATCATGGTCTCCATCGCTAATTAAATCTAACTGTGCTTTATTAGTATGTTCGTGTTTTTTGTCTACAGCATCTTTTACATCTGATGCCGAAGCTGAATTTCCAGCTCCGTCATCTATAGTTTCGGCTTTATCTACTATACCGTCTTCGTCTATGTCGTAAGTACTTTTAAGCATATCACCAGAACCAGTTCCTGCTTCGATATCATTCCACGTACTTCCGTTATTTGATAATTGCCAAGCGTTAGTATCTTTATTATACCTAATAGCAGGTTGTGTGCCTGATTGTCCTATATTTGCTTCTAAAAGTTTATGAGCTCCTTCAGTACCATCTCCGATAGAGAAAGTGTCTTGATTAGTTCCAGTGTCAGTATTTTGTGTGTGTTTTTTATCAACTGCATCTGAAACATCAGAAACAGCTAATCCTGAATCATCTGGCAATCCATTAGCATCGGCATCTATTAAATTATTTTCCGTTATCGTAGAAGTATGGTCATCAGAGGAATCTATAGCATGTTGTCTGCTGTGTTTTTTTGATACTGCATCTGAAATATCTGTGTTAGTTTGGTCATATGTATCTAATAAAGCTTTATTGTCGTGAGTATGGCTATCGTCTACAGCTTGTCTAACTTCTGAAGCTGTAGATTTATTAACATCTCCACTTGTACCATCATTTAGAGCTTCGGCTTCGTCTACAATTCCATCATCATCTTGGTCGTATGTAGTCTTTAACATATCTCCAAATCCACCGCCAGATAAAGCATCATCTACATATTTTTTAGTAGCTGGTTCATAATCTGCATCTGGAGTAAAAGGGTCGGTATTATCTTTTGCTAAATAATCGCTGTCATGGTCATGAACTGCATCTGCATAATCACTGTCTTTATGTCCTGAATCTTGAATATCTCCAGAAGCATCTATAGAAACAAAATTATTTTCTACTCCTCCTCCTATTTTAGTAGCTTTACCAGGAATAGTAGTATCTAAAGCAGTTCTTAATTCAGACGCACTTGTTTCGTTTCCTCCACCTTCATCTAATTTAGTATCAGTATTTTGTGTATGTTTTTTATCAACTGCGTCTTTGACATTTCCAGCAGAAACTTGGTCAACTGTTCCAAATGCCAAATAAGTGTCTTTATTTTGTTCATGAATATTACTATGATTATAAGTGTCTGTATGGTCTGAATTTAAAATTTCTTTACTATCAGAACTGTCATAATAATAAAGTTTATTGTCACCGCTGTCAATCCAAACTCCTAGTTGTCCAGACCCCATAGGATTAATCGCTTGAGTATTTAATACTAAACCTGTGGGGTCTATTAAACCATCTACTGTTAATTTACCTGCAAAATAACCATCTTTAAATTTTTTGCTAGAACTTCCTAAATCTATGTCATTATTGGTAGTAGGAAGTATTTTTCCGTCTTCTATTATAAATTGTTCTGTTCCTGCAATATCAAATCTAATTTTATCTTCGTCTGAAGATTCTTCTACTTGAATTTTAGTATCTCCATCAGTGTCTTTTATTTCAGTTCCACCTGGAATAGTTTCGGCTTTCCATTTACCACTGGCAGAATCGTAAATAAGAGCTTGTCCATCTGTAGGAGTTCCAGAATCAAAATCCACATCATTTAAATCTTCTATATTTGAAACAGTACCTCCTCCTGAACCTTGAGCTACCCAAGTAAATTTACCTGTAGATTCGTCATAAGAAGGGATATAATTATTTACTAAAGCATTTGTAGCATCTAAATCATCTGGTCTTACAGATGCTATTTGACTATATCTTATCCTTGTATTTCTTTCTGTCATTATATTATCCTTTTATTTAATCCCAAAGTTCTCCTACACCATGTATTTTACAATTCTTATTATTATGTGTAGTTATTTTATATTCCATTGAGGTTCCAGAGCCTATTCCATGTTGAGTTAAACTTCCATTAATAGCAATATTAAAAGCATTTAATAGAATATTATCTACTAATTGGTCTATTTTAGACGCTTCTAAATTTCCTAAAATATTAACATTCCCTTTTCTCATTAGACCGCCTTTATATTAAATTTTAAAATATAATTTTTTCCACAATTTTTACATTGTAAATTATATTTATCTACTGAATTTATAAAATCATTATTTACTTTTTTCTTCAAAGGCATTGCATAAAAAGATTTTTTATTACATATTTTACATTTAAAATTAATTGTTGCTTTTATCATTTGGCTTTTCTTCCTTTTGTTTTGTAATAGTAAAAACCCCTTGAATAGTAATTATAGCCCCTTCTAATTTTAAAATTTGGTTTTCTGTAATTTTTATTTTTTCTTTAAGATTCTTTACAAGTTCTATACCTTTTTCTCTTTCGGCTAAAACATATTTTAATTTAGCTTGTAATACGTCTCTTAAAATTATATTGTCTTTTTCTCTTACTTTACTCATTTTTTCTAAAGTTTTATCCATCTTCTTTTTCTTTTCTGTAGAAATTCTTTTGCTATTTTTGCCTTTTAATTTTCTCTTACTCATTTAATTCTCCTATATAATTTTAGTTTATGTGCTATTGGGTTTTTAAATTAGCTTAAATTAAGCGTTTGCAACGTAGTGAATCAAAAGAATATCTCCTGATTCAGGAGCAGTTGCGAAGCTAACAGTAGTACCACTTAAAGTGTAGTCTTTACCAGAACCTTCTTCCTGTAAAAGACCGTTCAAGAAAACTTGAACAGAATTTACTACAGGAGTACTATCAAGAGTAAAATCAGTAGTTCCACCATCGCAATTAGCAGACTCATTTTCAACTTTCAAATCTGTATTTGCTACAGCATCAGTTGAAGTCTTGCTAGTCCATTCTAGATAACCAGAATCGTTCCATGTTAAAACATAACCATCCTGTTCAGCATTATTTATCGCTAACTTTCCAACTTCAACAGCTTCATCAGCTAATTGAGTAGTATCTACTCCTCCATCTACTATGTTAAGACTACCAGAACCGAACTCTATAGTAGTACCGTCAACTTCACTTGTCTTTACATAATCTTCAGTTAATTTACCATCTTCAATAGAACCTGCTAACATAGCATTAGTAATTCCTAACGCTTTAACTCTTAACGAATCACTATTAATTTCTATAGAAGAATCATCAACTTGAATGTCCATGATGTCTCCATCCGAACCATTCCTAGCTAAACCAGCACCAAAAAAGGCATCTTTTATTTGTAATCCACGAATACTTGTGTTCAAAGCCATAATTTTTATTCCTCCTTCTTACTCGAATTTTCAAGTCCAGAAGTCATTTCATTTTCAATTCCTATTGGAATATTTTTTTCACATTTGACCCTGTGAAACACATAAACTAAAGCATTTCAAAGTTCAAGTGTCGTATTATTTTTTATTTTTATATCCTGAACCTCCGCAAAACGGACATTCAGAATAACCTTGTCTAATTTTTGCTTTACAATCGCATTTCTCTATAATTTTATCATCAACCATTTGTTTATATAATTTTTTTAAGTTTTTATAAAAAAAGTCCATTGTTTGTTTCTTGAAATATTTATAATCAGGGGTTTTTTTTCCTAATTTAAATTCTCCTAAATCTAAAATTTTTTTCATAGTAGAAAGACTGTTAAGAAAAATTGTTTTAGCTAACTGCAATTTCATGGAGGTCTCCTTATTCTTTGACATAACAAATCTCTATTTCATCTTCTGTTAAAGTGTTAATAGGAAACGAAAATTCTTTACTTGAATGAATAGTAATATTTTTCTCTTTAATACCGTTTATAAATACCTGTAAAGTAGCACTTCTATAATTATATTGGGCTTGAAATCTTTTTGAAGTTAATCTAGTTGGAACTTCATTAAAGACAAAATAATTTATAAAACCTGCTAATATCCAATCTCTATTATCTATAATATCTATAGTATTAATATTAACACTAATTAATTCTTCTTCTACAAATTCAACTTCAATTCTTTCTTTCTCTGTAAGAGTAGCTTCTAAGTATTGTCTCATTTTAATCTCTAGCCTTTCTTACTGTATCTTCAAATTCCATTCTACCATGAACTAAAACATCTTCATTTCCTTCATCGTCTTTATAATCAACAGAATAATAATAAGTGCCTACTCTATCCATCTCACTAGCAGTGAAGGTTATAAGGGATTCTCCATTTGTAGGGTCGCTATGAATAGTTATTTTTTTGTCTATAACTGCATCATTATCTTTATCATTCATATTGGCTTTTAAAGTAAAATATAAAGTCCAATCTGTAATATCAATAGCAACTCCATCTTTTTTTATTTTAATTTTATAAGCTTGAGTAGCTCGTCTATATCTTCTAATATTTTTCCATTTTTGGTCGGTTTGAGGTTTACTCATATCTTTTCTCCTTAATTATTATCATCACTCAAATATGTTATGATATCGTTAATTCCAAGACCCATCTGGAATCTAGAAATTATCTTCTGTATTTTTTCTTCTTTTGAAATTTGTTTTGGATATTTAACAGTTATATTTGGCAATCTGTATTCTGAATAATTTGGTTTTATAATTATACTAGCGATAATAGCTATCAAATCTCTAGTTTTATTGTCAGGATGGGGTCTTATATTATCTGCATCGGTATCTACTTCGTAATCGTCTTCTCCATAAGAAAAGATACTTAACCATACAATAGCTCCTATAATATATTTATCCAATTCATTCTGCGAATATTTATTATAATTATAATCTACCTCTATTTTATCTCCTAGTGTTAATTGACTACCCGAATTTAAGTTAATAGTAATTTTATTTGTAGTAGAATCATAAGAATATTCATTAGAAGTTATTTCAACTCCATTTCTTAGGACTTTTGTTATAGTTGAAATATGAGGTTCTGCCAATGTAAAAATATTGGATTGTTCGTATTCTTGTACTTCAATTCCCTCTTCTCCAAAATCTTCTACCAAAGCTCTTATTTTAGTTCTAATAGTCTCCATTATCTTGCTCCTCTATATTTTTTAACAAGTAATATTTCTTTGCCTCTATCTCCTTTAAATATAAAACCGTTTTTCTTTAAAATGTCGTTTACAGGATTATTCTTTTTTATTTTTATATATAAATCCGTTTTAATTTTCCATAATAAGACTTTAATTAATTTATCAGCAGAGGGTAAATCTTTAAATAATAATTTTAAATATTTTCTTTCAACTTTATCTGACCATCCTGTAACAAAAGCAATACCTACATCTTCTCCGAAAACAATTTTATCCCCTTTTTTTAGAGCCTCAAATAATAAATGAGAGTTTTCTTTTATAAATAATCTTAAATTAGATTGAGTAATATAAAAGTCACAATACTCATCTATATACTCTCGTAATATAGATTCAATTATGTTTACTTGTTTTTTGGATATTTGAGTTCCAAAGGTTATCATTCTACCCTCTTTCTTTATTTTTTATGGATTGAGGAAGACTTTGGGAAAACCCAAAGCCTCCCCCAAATATCTATGTTAAACTATCGCAGTAGCGTCACATGTAACAATCATTTTCGGATTAGGAATAGCGAATATTACGCTTTCATAACCGAGAACTGAGAACCCTAGTACGTTAGATGAAGTACCACTGAAATCTACTATTTCAGGAGTCTGACCTACCATAACAGCTCTCTGAACTTTATCAACATCTGCACCCATTAATCTTGCGATTTCAGGGGATATTTTGCGACGAACAAACCATACTGGCTTGCCTTCTGCTACTCTTGAGTTTTTACCAAGCAATATCATATGATTAGTATTGAGAAGAACTTCCTCGCCACCACCATCAGTACTTTCAACTTTACCAAATATTTTAACTATTTTAACCCCAAGTTCTCGGAGTTTTGTAGTTAGAGTTACGTGATAGTTAAAAGTACTAGCGTTATCTTTATCATAAGTATCTATGGCTTCTTTTACAGCAGAACCACAAAGAAGTACATAGTTGTCACCATAATCTTCAACCAGATGCTTCATACCCATAATAGCATCATAAAGGTCTTCAGCAGACCCTGCGGTATAAGACTGCACACTAGCATTACCAGGAGTGTTAGTTCCAGCTTCTATACCATCAAGTACGAGCTTTAACTCTCTCTTATCCATACCTCTTGTGATAGCTTCTTTTTTACGTCCAAGAACTTTCGTATCAGGACTTGCTAACACTGCATCAACGAGCACATATTCTTTTTTGGAATTAAGACCCTGAAAAGATATCTCAGTATCTCCCAAAGGACTTCTCTTTACCTGTTTCAACTTACCATCGGTAGTATCTACGACAAGGATAGTGTCCAAGTCAGCATCTACATTGGTATATCTCCAAAGCTTTTCGCCTGGTTCAACAGTATCAATGTTACAAATTTCCTGTAGTTCTACAGGAACTGGCAACTGATAATTGATAGGTTCACCTATCAGTTTTGATATTTCTAAATCAACTCTACGTTCCATTATTTTACCTCTTTTTGTTTTGTTTTTTGATATTTACACTATTATAATATCTTTTAGTGTGGGCTATATCTTTGCCTATATATTTAATTTATCTTTATTCTTTGTTTTTACGTCCAAAAGCTATATCATCAATTTCTCTTCGTTTCTTATCATAATATTCAGGTGTTCTTTTTTTAGAGCCTACTATCTCAGATGCGGTGTCTTTAGTTTTATTTTCTTTCGCTTTTTCTATTGATAATCGAGCTCTTTCAAATTTATCATCATTTAATATTTCTTCATCAGTCAAATAATTTTTACCTATAACTTTCTGTCTTTCTAGAATTTTCTTAGCATTTGATTTATAAAACTTAATCTTTTTATCTGCTTTTTTCTTAGCTTTTTCCAATTCTTTTTCCAATTTAGTTTTTATATCGTTATGTAATTTTATCACTTTTTTAACTCTTCCCCTTAAAAGCACTTCTGTTTTAGAGGATTTTTCTTTGATAACTTTAGTTTCTTTCCTTAATTTCTTTATTTTACCTTTAAATTTTTTAACTGCTTTTTGATATCTAGTTAATATAGTAGACATCTTTAATTCTTTAGCTCTACGTATCAGTTTCTTTTTAACATTGTCCGTTTTAACTCCAAGTCTAGTTAAAGTTTTTTGAACTTTCTTTTGACTTAATCTTGCTAAAGCTTTTCGAACACGTAGTTTATTATCCATAGGAAACATTCTAAGTTTTCTAATGTTTCCTGTTTTTTTATTCTTAATCTTTTTTACTTCTGCAAATAAACTATCAGGAATAGCTTTTCTTTGTTTTGTTGTTAAAGTTTTTGATTTTCCTGGTTGTCCTGTTCCTGGTCTTTCTTTTCTTCTCATCTGAGCACCACATTTTGGACATTTTAAATCTTTACAGTGAGAATCTGAGCTTTTAGAAAAATTACATTTTATACATTCACAATTAAATTTCCCACTTTTTTCTATATCTTTACCTTCTAATACTTCTATCAATTTTCCGCTGTATTCTATTTCTACAGAAGATTTTTTAGTATTACTCTGAGATTCTTTCAGTCTCACAGAAATTATCTTTAAATTTTGTTTTTCTGTAGATTTTTCAAAATCATGTTTATCTTTTTTCATTTTTGGTTCTCCTTTATCTGAAGATTTAACAGGGTCTTTATCTATATTCTCTTCTATTTTTGATATCTTTTTATTACTTTCTTTATAATTGTCATATTCGAAATTCAATCCGCATTTCGGACATTTTAAAGTTCTGACGTTCATATCAGAAATTCCTTCTATTGGAATCCTATAATTACATTGGGGACAATTTGCTGTGCCAGAATAGACAAATCTGGCTTTATAAAGAGGATTGGTATTAGACTGTTTCTTAAAGTTTATATTATATTCTTTAGAACAGTTCAAACATCTTATTTTACCTTCTTTTTCAGTTCTAGATAAAATTAACCAATTATTAACTTTACAAGAAGGACAGAGAATTTTAAAATCTTTTATTTGAGGAGGATATTTCATATTCCCTTTACCATCTAAAATAGCAAAACATTTAGGACATTTAATATTAGTTTGCCCTTCCACAGTCTCAAATTCTTCATTACAATTAGAACATTTAAGTTTTAAAGGAGATATAATAGTAGATTCTCCTGCCACTATTATTTCATCTTCTTTATATTTAGAAGCATATACTAATTCTGGTTTGGCTTCTTTTTTGCTTGTTAAAAGTGAGACTTTAGCATCTTTAAATGCTGGAGTGTTTTCATCATCTTCATAAATCAAAGCTCCGCCTGCTATTTCCATATTATGAAGTTCATAAGTACCGTCTTTTTTATATTTTCTCTTGTCTTTAGGAGACCATATTTCAAAAGATGTCGAAAGTTTCTTCTTTTTAAAGAGTTTTTGGGCTTTTTCCCATAAATCTTCATAATAACTTTTATAATATACTCCATAAGCAATAGCTTCGTTTACTTTTTGTTTGTATCTAAAATCTATATAATGTCCAACAACAAGAGCCCTATCATGGTTTATATTAACAGGTTTTCCTATTATCTGTGGAAGAACCTTTATAAAATCTTTTTTGGGTAGTATAGCTCCATTGGCATTTGCCTTATCCATAAAGGCATATGTAGTTTTAAAAAATCCCAAATCTCTAGATTTTATATCCATACCTCTTGCTTTAGCTATCTTTTCTAATTCTGTTCTCTCCCTACCTTCTTCTAATAGAATAGTTTCTGAATTTTCAGTATAATCATTTAAAAACTGTTCTATTGTAACATTATTTAGTTTTTCCATTATTTTAGTCCTCCTATTATAATTCTTCTATTTGACAAGGTTGTCCTTCTTCATGATAACATTTATGATACCGTTTTATATAATTAAGTCCCTCGAAATATGGTTCGTAAATAGAAAGTTTATCTATAGCATCTTGTTTAGATTCTATTTCTATTCTCACAGTTTGGGCTTGTTTTGTAAATTCTTCTTCTTCTGTAAGTTGTTCTATAATTTCTAAATATTGCTTCACTTTATAACTCCTGTTGGTATGTTGTTATAATTTCTTGTTCTGTTAATGCTCTATTATAAACTTTTACTTCATCTATTTTTCCTTTAAAATAATAACTGTTTTGTTTTCCGATTTGTAAATTTCCAATTACATTAATTATACTTGAAGGAATATCTCCTGAAGGGAAAATTAAAGTTTTTTGTATTCCATTAACATATGCTTTCATTCTATTTTCATTTCCAATTAATGTTCCATCATAAACCATTGTAAGATGAATCCAAGTATTAGCTAATCCTGTAGCAGAAAATCTACCATACCCATTATTAGGTAATGTACAATAAATAGAACCATTACCATCTATCCATAAATGCCATCTTATATCACTTACTTGCCATTTACTTACTACTGCCCCATAACAATCAAGCGGAAAATTAACCCAACCCATAATTGTTAATTTGTTTGTAACATCTAAAACATTTCCACAATCTACATAATCATCTATACCATCGAAACTTAATCCTTTATTTATTTTTCCATCAGTTTCAACTGCACCATAAATAGTCCCATGATTATTTAAACCGCTATGGTCTAAAGAAAGATTTATAGTTTTCTCATCCATAGGCAGATAGAGAACACATCCATCTAAATTTTTAGGAACGTATTTTCTCGTTCCTCCTCTAAGTTTAGAATGAATTGTTCTAGAACCATATTTAACTATTTCTACTAAATTATTCCCCATTTATAATTACTCCAATGTAATAGAGATAAATCCGTTAAAATCTCCTGATAAACCACTATCATTCAAAATTTTTATAGAAATATCTTTACCTGCAACTTCTAAAGTATCAAGAGGTTCTCCTTGTGTAAAAGTTAGATTTGTAGAGTATTCCTCTTGAGAATCGTCTTCATTATATATTTGTATTTTAGCTCCAGAAACTTGAGTACCACTTTCACTTGATAAACCAGCAGACCAGACTTTTATGTCTAAACCAGAAGGTACTGTAAATCTATGTATTTGAATAGATTCTCCATTTGCTAAAGTAGTTGTTGGTAAATTAAATGTATAAACTTTAGCCCTTGCTTCTAAGGTATCTAAAGCATCTTTTACTGTAGTACCTGTTACAGAAGAATCATTTCTAATATCAGTTGCTCTATTTCCATAATTTTTTAAAGGTTCTGCTACAACATTTGTAGTAATTTTATCTCCAGAACCGTTAATTACTCCAGCATCATCATCACAACCAGAAGAATCTCCAAACCAATTCCATTTAGCATTTAGGTCTCCACCGCCTTGTGCTAAATTCATAATGCCATAATTAGTTGAATTTATAAATTCATTATAATTTACTAAAACATCAGCACTCACAACACCTACCTGATTTCGAACTGTAAAACCATTATAATTACTATCAAATATATTATATCTAACTTTTATATTATTAACATTTGTATATATAGCAATTCCACCTTTATCACTAGAAGATGCTGTATTATTTCCGTAAAAATAATTATGTTCTATAATAACATTAGCATTATCAGAACTGGCTACTTGAATTGCAGATTGTCTGCAAGTTCTAATATCATTACCAGACATAATTACATCTTGAATTCCTTCTGCAATTATTCCATTATAGCCTATAGTCCAAATTATATTATTTTTTATTTCGCCTCCTGTAACATGATAAAACCAAATACCAGAATCAGAAGTTCCATCTACTTTTTCAATATAGTTGTCATTAATATAAACATTAGTATGAGCAACTGTTGGTGTACTATTAAAAAGAATGGGGTCGTTACCTGCATCATAAATTCTATTTTTCAAAATATGTAAATTATCAATACTTGTATTTAAGACTTGCACAGCATGGCTATTTGGAGATTGAAAATCAAATCCAACTATATAAACATCATCTACAGCAATGCCAAAAGTTCCTGTCATAATTACTTGAGAAGTTGTATAATGTCCAGTATGGGCATAATAAAATACTCCTTGAACAGCAGTAATATTATTACTATAATTTCCTGGTAACACATAAATCATATCTCCTGCACTAACAACCGCATTAGCACTTAAAATAGTTTTATAAGGTTTATTTAAACTTCCATCTTCAGTATAAGAATCTGACCTACTAGCATCTACATAATAGATTTTTGTTACTGGAATATCTCCTCCTCCCGAAGAAGGAGTTTCAGCTTTCCATTTTCCAGTTGTATTGTCATAAGTTAAAACTTGTCCATCTGTAGGAGTTCCAGAATCAAAATTGATATCTGATAAGTCTTCTATATTATCTGGTATAGATAAATTAGAATCATCTAATACTTTCTGAAGTTTTCCTGTATGAGGATTGATTACATATTTATATTTACTCATATTTTATTCTCCTATGCCAATTCGTCGTACGTGATGTAAGTTAAATTTTGTCTATCTGACCATTTATTATCAGCTTTACCTGCGTTAGCATATCTAAATTCTGTATCGTCAGATTTTTCTCTCATAATTATAGCCTGTCCTTTAGGATGAATATATAAATAATAATTATATAAAGTTCCACTAACTTCTCCTGATTCGTTTTCTGCTATATTATGTATCATATATTCTGATAATTCGCTGTCTCTAAATTTTGTGCCCATTGGAAACTCCTTTATTAATAAAGTTATTTTTTCTTTTCTTTTTTAAATTCTTTATTTAGCATACTTTTAGTTAAAGTTTTTGGAATTAACTTTCCGTCTTGTCTTTTCTTTTTTCTAACCCAATTTCCTTTTTTGTCTTTACGAGCGATTTTTTTAATAGCAGACCACGCCACTCTAAAAGCCCTACTTTCAGATTCGTAAGTTTTTAAAGCTTTATTAACAACTGAAAGAAACACTTTTTGCAAATCTGCTGACATATTCTTTTTTACTCTTTTTGGTAATTGTTTGGTATTATTATAAGGAGCTATTTCTAAATCTCTTTTTTGGCTCATATCAAATTTTTCTTTATCATCTTTATCTTTTCTCATTGGACTTCCATCATTATTGATGTCCTCATCTTTATTTCTTTTCTCTTCTAAAGGAGAAATATCGTTTTCTTTATTTTCAGTATAATGAGGGTACATAAGAATTTCTGTTCCATCTTGAAGTTCGTTATCTCTTCTTATTTTTTCAGTTGAATATTCTATTTCTCCAACAAGTTCGGCATAAGTTTGATTAGATAACTGCCCATGTTTCCAAAGAAGTCTAAGTTCTTGTTTAAATTTATCTGTAATAAGACCTCTCACAGGAGAAGAAGTAACTATAAATTCGGAATTGTTATATTTAATTGAAGTTTCATTTCGTTCCATAGCAAGTAACAATACTTGATAGATTAACAATTTAAAATCTTCAACACCTGCTCTAACTTCTTCAATAAACCCTTTTGGATTAATAACCGCTTCTCTTCTAGTTTCAGATGCACTTTGAACTATATCAATAAAACCCAAACCTCCTAAGATATTTTTTTCGGCTTGTTCAAAAAGTTTAGGTGTAAACGCAGTAGCTAAATCAGGGATTAAATGTTTTATTTCTTCAGCATAGTCAGTAACTCTCATTTTAGTCTGAGCGTCTCTACTTGCTCTATGGTCTTTATATTCTCTAAGTAAATCCTGAATATCTTCATAAATAGCTTTATATTCTGCGTCTGTATAAGTTTTACCTGCATTAGTTAATTCAGAACTTCCTTTTTTAACTAACATAAGATAAGGAATAACTTCTTCTAATATTTTATTTCCAAATTGTTTTAAAGAATGTATTATCCTATAATTATGATAAACTCCTCTTTTTATAAGAAAAGGTACAGGATATTTATCAAACCATCTTCCATAAGGACGTGAGAATATAACTCCAGAATCTAATTTTGCATTTTCGTTTTCAGTATCTCCTAAATAATAATCGTAACTATCAAGAGTTAACACGTCTTCATCGGATTTTGATTTTGCTTTGACCTCTTTTCCATCAACAAAAAACATTCTAGCAGGGAGTTCATATCCATCATAATTCCCCCATTTAGTAATTTTTAAAACAGGAAAAGAAGCTCCTTTCCATCTTTCTTTAAAATACTCTTTGGCTAAAGATTTTAATCCAGGGGGAATTTTTCCCTTATAATCTTTATTAACTTGTGTTGACCATCTTTTTAAAATTTTATTTAAATTTTCATTGTCAGTCTCTATACCATATTCTACCGTAGCACTTTGAACAGCGAAATCAGTAAGACTATCTACTAAACCTGTCACGTCATCTACTAACATTTTATCTATAGCTTCTGCCTGTTCTTTAAAAGTATCGGGTATAATTATTTTCTTCAAAAATAATGAAAATAGATTATTTAAAAAAACTGTAGAATCTATTGTACTCATCTTATTCTCCTTCTATCTCTTTAAATTTTTTGGATAAACGTTTTAATTCAGAAACCGCTAATTGTGCTCTTTTAGTGTCTCCTCTAAACGTATAATAATTAGCTCTTTCTTCTAGTAATTTTTTAATATACCTTATAAATTGAGATTTCTCACATTCTATTTTTAATCCTTCATTTATATTATTTATAATTTCTTTTTTGTTTTCTCTATCCTCTAATATTCTTCTTTTTATAGAACTGATTCCTAATCCTATTTTACTAAGCATACTTGGAGTAGAATTGAAATCTTTTTTTAGCCATTGTGCTATAGCTAATACTTTGAAACAGTCAAATAAATGGTCTCCTGTTTCACTAATACAAGCATACATTTTTCTAGTTCCTGAATTCATAGAAACTACAGAACTAAATTGACTATCAAATTTATGGTCAAAAGGAATATGCAATCTAGATTCATATAGCAAAATTTTTAATCTTTTTATTGCCCATTCGGACATAAATTCTTCTTTGGTAATCAACTTTCCTTTTTTATCTATAACAGGTTTCCCTTTGTCGTTTTTCTCAAAACCTACAGCCACTTTTTTATTTCCTGCATACCAAACTAAATTATCTTTATAACCTCTTTTTTCAAATCGGTCATATAAACCTCTACCACAAGCTTCTCCACAATCAAAACCTAAAATATTTGCTTGAGTTTGTTCAACTAAATAATCAAAAATATTGTATTGTTCTTCTTCTGTCATTTTATAAAGAACGATGTTATATAGCCAGTAATAATCATTACCAACCTCAGAAAAAATATTTATATCTGAACCTCCGCCCCCATCTCCAATATCACCAACTATAAATATTCTATCGGCATTTTTAGGTCGTTCAACTACTAAAAGACTTTTAAAATTTTGGAATTGAGTTTTTTTCAACTCAAATCTTTTAATCTTTTTTCTAGTTTGATAACAATCTTCAACTCTTTCCATATCAAATTCAGTAGAAGCGTCTGGTACAATTTCACCCTTGACATATATTTTATAATTAAGAGCTTCTTCGCCTCCATAGGTGTCCATTTTATCTTTCTTTTCTTCTTCATCCCAAAATGGATTCACAAATTGAGGAAGATTAATGATATGTTTTTGATTCTTATTATTTGTAAAAATTTTTCCTATAGGAGAGTATCTCGGAAAGTCAGTCATACCTGCTAATCTATGAATAGCCCCCAATTCAGATTCACTTTCTGTACGTTTCTTATGAACTTTATCAGTTTCAAAACTTACTTCATCTCCCCAAAATTTTTCAGCATGTATCTGATAAAATTGTTCTCCAGGGTTTTTTCCTTTTAAAGTCATATTAACACCCTGTATTTTCCATCCAGTATTTTTATTTGTGAATCTAATTTCTGGTTTGAAAGAACAATGATATTTCCAAGTTTTAAAAATAGGATGGAAATCAAACGCTAATTTTACATCGTCAGCTATTCCACGAAGTCTTTTATCGTCTATTGAGTATAAACAACCCCAAAGTTTATCGTCGTAAATAGATGAGAGAGGGATATCTAATTTCAACGTACATAAACTTTTTCCATATTTCCTTGCTCCGAGATTATAAAGGTCTGCTACATTTTTTCGTAATTTAAATTTTGCTTTTTCATTTAAATTATGATGTTTTGCAGTAGCGTCAAAATCTATTAAAGATTCGTGAGATATCATAGGTCTTTGATAAAACCTAATACTTCCTAGTTGTTCAACATCAAAATCTCCAAGATTGTCAAAGTTCGAAAACAGACATTCAGTCATGCAAATTGGATTACACCAATTTTCCATAAAAGAAAGTTCTTCTTCTGTAATTTTTTCTATAAGCATAAAAAATTTCTATATTTTTTTGGGGATAACTAATCAGAATATACTACTAGGAGGGTATCTTTAATTAGAAGTATTTTTAAAAATCTTTTCTTCTAACCAATCAATATAATCAGTAGGAACACCTAATATTGTGGAGTGTTCCTTTTTCGTAATCTTCCCTTTTTTGTAAACTTCCCAAAGAGGTTTGTTTGCTAATATTTTGTCTTCGAAAAATGGAGTTTTATAAGCTTTATATTTGTCTGTCCTTATTTTCAAGAAATAAAGTTTAGAACAAAAAGGACATACTATTTCTCTACTTGCTTGATTTTTCTCCATCCAATGATTAAACTTCTTTTTCAAATTGTTTAAATGTTTAAGAGGACTTTCTGTCTTTCTATCTTCGAATAGACCAAGTTTATCTCTTATTTTAAGAGTTTGGTCTTCCATTTCATTTAAACGGTCTAATAAATTTCTTGGCACTACTTCAGCATCTTTGACTGATTTACTTTTGGAAAGGCTCTCTATTTTCTTTTTAATCCTACCCATTAGCATTTCGTGGAATACTAAAGACTCTAAAAGTTCTAAATCGTTTAATTTTTCGTAATTATAATTCTTACAATATTTATCAAACTGACGTTTCGCTCTTTTTTTCTCTGTCGAAGTTAAGCCAGCTCCTTTAAATTTATATTTTTTAGCCATATATTCCTTACTTGTTGATACTCAAATACTTACAAATAAAAAAACCGCCTAAAAAGGCGGTTATGATATTAATTATATACAGAAAGGGTGTGTTCGATATTGAATAAAATTTTAAAAAAACAGATTATCATAGACATATTTCACCCTCTCCTCTATATATAGTATACCATATAAAAGGCTTCGTGTCAAGGTTTGGGTGACTTTTTTTTTATTTTTTTTATTCGTTCTCTTTTCGAAGTTTCCGTAATTTCTTTTTAATATAATCATTAAGAAGTCGAACTTCATGAAATTCACAATCTTCGCAAGATATATATTGTTTACATTTTTTTGGAATTTCACAAATTATCCATTTCTTAAAACATTTACAAAAACTCATTTTTTCAGGTAAATCTGAACACATTATTTATCTCCTTTATTACTATAATCATTGTCTCTTAACATTTTTGCTTTAATGTCTCTGAAAAATTTAACAGTTTTTCTAGTCTTATCATCTAACTTTAAAGACCTATAAAATTTATTTTTTCCTCTTTTTATATTTATTCGAGCTCCTGCCATAAGCCTCCCTTTTCCATTTATGATATCTTTTCATTAATTCTTCAAATTTAACTGGACGAAAATCCCATACATCCACTCCTACATTGATAGCATCGGTAAAACCAAAATGTGTTTTAATTCTTTTTATTGCCCATCTATTATGAACATGACCTACAAAATTTATTTTGTAATTAGGGTCTACATGTATGGGATTATGAACTAAATTTATTCTTTTTCTGCCATACCCTATAGTTAATTTTTCTGTTATTGTTTTTAATGAATTATTTCGGTCATGGTTACCTTTTATAAAAATAATTTTACCATTAAGTTTTGATTCGTATTCTTTGGCTTTAGTAGTAGTGCCTTCTCCTTTTTTAACCCCTTTAGAATTCCGAAAACAAAAATCCCCAATATGAAACACAATATCATCCTGCTTTACTCTTTCATTCCATCTACAGATAATTTCCGAGTTCATATGCTCTACATCCTTGAAGGGACGTGAGCAATAATGAATTATATTCTCGTGACCCAAATGCAAATCGGAAGTAAAAAAATAATTCATACTTTTTTCTCTCCATAATTATAAAGATAAGTATCTCCATAAGTAAAAGTAATTTCACAATTTTCTTTACGTTCTTTATGCCTAACTCGATGTCTAGCTATACCTAAGTAATGAAAAGCTTTCTTACAGGTATGACAATAGCAAGTTTTAAGTCTAATTATTTTCATTTTGAATTTTATTCCTCATGTTCTTTCGCTACAATTTTTAATATACAATAAATACTACTGTCTTCATTATGAATAATAATATTGCTACCTACTTCTCCTTTTTTAATAGCTTTAAGAATAGCTGTTTGTTTGTCCATTATTATTTTTCCTTTAATAAATTATTTAAATAAAATTTAGCACACTCATAAGCTTCTTCATGGCTATCCCATTTTTGTTTACGCTTCCAAACAACATCTTGATTTCCTATCTTGGCATAATAATGAATTCCATTATTCCATTTTATTATTCGAATATCTTTCTCAGACGTTATAGGAAAAATTAACTCTTTTCTTTCTATTTCATTCAAAATTTCAAAACTATTATCTATATTTCTAAAAGCGTTATTAGGACTAACCACAAATCTACCTTCTCTTAAAAATATATTAAAATATCCTTTCATCATATCCGAAAGTAAAAAACAATCATCTACAACAGTTTTTCTTTCTTTTTGACAATAAGACAAGAGGAGTTCTATTGTTATCATATCTCCATCTGTTAAATGTCCAAATCTAGTTTTATTCATATTTTTAAGTTTCCAATATTTTTCTACTAGCCCTTTACTTCTAAGATTTATAAATCTATAAAAAGAATTGGGATTGTCTATGAGTAAATACCATTGTTCATTTAATTTATCTATTTTTGGGTGTATTTTATGTCTGGCATATATAAATTTAAACATGTTTATTTTTTCTCAGTTTTTTATGTATTTTAGATACTTTTGTGACTAGTCCTAGCTTCCATATTTCCATAGCTTCTGTTGCGTCGTAACCAAATTCAGCACAATCTTTATATATTTCGTCAAGTAACAAATCCCATTTAGGGTCTTCTATCCAGCCTGGGATGTCATTAATGTTGCAATTATCTGGTAAATCGTTAAAAGATTTCATTTATTTCTCCTTTAAATATTCTAACTGTTGGATTTCTTTTATTCTTGTATAATATATATCATGTTTCAATTTCCAAAAATACCTATCTATGTCAGATAACTCCAAAGGAGAATCTGTAATTCCAGATACCGAATGTATAATATTACTTTCTTCATCTATATATTCTAATTTAAGTATTTTCATTTATACTTTCCTTGTAATTTAGAACTATAAAATTACAAAATATACTTATAACAACACATAATCTAATTATTCCTAAATATACAGGTACAGTAAATAAACAATAATTCCATGCAATAAAAGAAAGTAAACCTATTGATATATAGATTGTTAAGAAAACCATAAAAAATATTATTATAAAATTATAGAAAAATTTAAAAATATAATTAAAAATTTTATTCATTTCAGTCCTTAGTTTAGTTTTCATTTATTCCACATTCTTTACACATATCCCAAAGTAAACCTATTAGGAAGGGAGCTTCTTCTCCTTTTTTCTTACTTATTTTTCCAGTTTTAACATCCCTCATTTCTGCATTTATATTTATATCCCAATCTCCTTTTTCTAAATAAGAACAATATCCATTTTCTTGTTCTGGTTTATCTTTTCTTAAAGACCAATAAGGACATGCTTTTATTTTACCATTTTTTAAACGAGTATAACAATAACATCCTTTGGGAATTAAAGATTTATCTTTTTTCATATCTGCCTCCTATTTTTTAACTCTTCTTCTGAAAATTCTCCTAAAAATTTTTTATCTATAAATATTTTCACGTTCCTGTTATTAGGATTTTTAAAGATAGTTATTCTTTTTCTCGCTTTAATTATTTTATTATAAAATTCAATTACATCTTTATGAGCTTGTCTCATTTTACTTTTCCCACCACGTTTTACATTTTCTACAAAAATAACCTTCATATGGAAAATATAGGTCTTTATACCAATACTTAAATCTATGAAACCAATTACAGATAGACCAGAATTTTGGTCTCTTATTTTTCCATTCTGAATTTGGGTCTTTTATTTTATGCCATTTAACCATTTTTATTCCTATATTTGAACGGAGGGAGAAATATCTTCTCCCTCTCATTCGGGGGTTGGTGATAAATTATCCTTTTATATAATGACCTACTATAACCGTACCTAGCCCTAAAACTGCCAAGATAGCTACAACAGGATTTATCTTTGATACAAAAATAAGACTTACCACTATTCCTAAAACTCCTGAACCCTGAACTATCATTCCTATTTCTTTTCTATTCATATTATCCTCCTTATTAATTTTCTTCTTTTATACTTATAATTATACCATACTTTAAGCTAGGTGTCAAGGTTTTAATGTTACTTTTTTTATGGTTGTGGGAATTGGATTTGAACCAATACTTCTAGAGTCAAAGTCTAACGTGCTACCAGATTACACCATCCCACATGGAAATGGATATATTTATCCATTATATCTTTGAATAAAGTCAACCAAACTTTTTACAGGCTCTCCTGTAGCTTTCTGTTTTTCTTCATCGAAAGTAGAATAAGCAATATCTAAATGAATCCATTTGTTAAGATTAGGAACAAATTGTTTTATAAACATAGCTCCCATAGTAGCACCTGGTTTTGTTTTTTCCCAATTTTTTATTTTTTTCGTCTTAAACTTTTTTTGTAAATAATCCCAAAGAGGTAATCTCCAAGCTAATTCTTTTACAGAATCGGCACTATCTAAATATTTTTGTGCTAATTTGTTATTTGGAGAAAAAACTCCAGTTGCTTTATCTCCTATAGCATATCCAACCATTCCTGTTAAGGTAGCAATAGTAAAAATAACATTGTCTTTATAATTCTCCAAATTGGATAAAGCCTCTGCTAAAATTAATCTACCTTCCGCATCTGTGTCTGTAATCTCAACTATTTTATCTTTTATTTTTAGATAATCTCCAGGAATAATTTTATTATTATGTATAAAATTAGTACTTACAGGACAATAAGCAATTACATTCTCTTTTTTCAATTCATTCTTAAAATAAGAAGCAACTGCAAAAGAAGTAGCTAATCCTGACATGTCAATTTTCATATCTGCCATTTTATCTTTTAGATTGTAGCCCCCTGCGTCAAAAAGAATCCCTTTTCCTACTAAAACAATATCTGACCTTTTAATTGCTTTATGAGTAGAAACTATTTTACAATTTTTATGATATCCTCCCATTAACTGAATAGCTCCAGTTTTAGAAGTGTCATATTCAAAAACCTCACATTTGAATTCTTTTTTCAAAATAGATATATAATTATCTAAATTAAATTTATTGTAAGGATAATCTATTAGCTTTTTACATTTTTTTATATATTTCTGTAAATTTTTACTCATCTTCCCCCCTTAGTCATTTGTTACCTCGCTTAATTTCTTGAGTTAATGCTTTAATGCTTAATCTTATACATTCGTGCATATCTTCTAAATTTGGGTCAATGTATCTCTTGAGTTGTTTTAATTTTTTTTAGCCTCTTTATTTGTCATATCACACCCCCTATTTTAGCAACGTTTTTACTTCTTCTATTGTTTTGCATTTATCCACCATAGCTCTTAGCTCGGATAATGGCATATCTGCGTCACATTTTGTGCCACAACAATCAGCACTAAAATCCTCTAACACTTTTCTAGCAGTTTTACTCATCAAACTCTCCTTCTGGGTTAAAAGCCCACTCACCACAGCGTAAACAACGTGCATTAGAAAAACAGCCCTTTGGATAATGATGCCCAAACAACTTACATACTATTTTTAATAGCTTACTCATCTTCCCCCCTTAGATATTTGCAGATGGCTTTGGCTATTCTATTTCTTGCTTTAAAGTGCAAAGTTACCTTATTCTCTCCTCTAACACCATTTTCAGGGATGAAATCTTTAAATTTAATAGTCTTTATAAGGTCTGTAAGCTTCCCAACATCAACTCTGTCTTTGAGAGCTTTTAGCTCTTTTTCTACACAATCTCTACAAATCTTACCGCTCGGGCAACCTCTATTACATCTAGGGCATAACCATACACCAAACTTCATTTCACAAGCTTTCTTCAACTCCTCGTTCTCCTTGCGAAGTTCGTCATTTTCTTTTAATCTGTAGTCTAAATTTTCCATAGCAAAGTCTTTAAACTTACGAAGTTCTTTGAGTTCTTTTAACACAATTAATATCGGTTTCTCTTGCTCGTTCATTTATGCCTCCTTAACCCAAAACTTGTACCACTTGCGTTTGTATTTTTTACATTGAGAAGTGATTGCCTTTCTACCCTTCCCAGAATAATAAGCACTATGGTAAGCACAAAAATATTTCCGAGGTATACTCCAAGATAACCATTTACAATTCTTACAATGCCTCATTTACCCCTCCTTGTGCATTTTTTGCACTTACTCATTTAATATAACTTTAATGTTCTTCGCATGTTATTCGCAACCTATCCCACAACCATCATGCCAAGCCTCTAACCATTTGTTTTTATCTTTAACACCTTTTGGTATATGCTTAAAATCTTCTTTCTCTGAGTGTTTCCCAAATCCCCAAGATTCATCACCGAAAGCATGGTTATATCCTTGCCAAAATGCCTCTCTGTAAATCCCCTTATAAGGTATATTTTTTATGACAGCCATACTCCCCTCCTTCGTTTATATTACAATCGTAAACCGTTTAGGTTACACTAACTATTGTCAATTATTGTAAAGCTGTTGGGTAAGTTATTGTAAACGCTTTGTAAATATGGTTGCCCTGCTTTCACTATGTAGGATTTTACTGTAACTTTGTTCCTACGCATTACTACACTCGGAGAATGTCACATTCCGACTGTTACAGACAGTTGCATTAATCGCTACTCACAGGGCGTTAAGCTAGTCATTAAAAGTATATCATATTAATACGTTCGTGTCAAGGTTACCTTACCTATTTTTTTCACTCCCACACCGCTCCATTCCATTCCGCCACAAAACCTTCAACCTCTCTTTTTATTACCCAACGTCTTGCCAATTCCTACCCCTTGTTAGGTAATTATTGTAAACTATTGTAAAGTAACGTTTACTTTTATTGTAAACCCCTATCGGGTATAATTTACTCTATTTAACCCCTGTTACGCACCGTAAACGTCCGTTTTATACCCTATCGGGATAATGTACTACGATATAGTACAATTGTACTAAAACATAGTACACGTCGCTTAAAATAATCAATATTTGCGACATACGACCCCATTTAACGTTATTTTACCTATTTATTAGATATAATTAACGAATTTATGACTAATAATATATTCAGTAGTATTTACGTATACGAGGGGAGATTCAAACGTCGTTTTAGCCCCCTGGAAGGGGCTATGAGGGCATTATTTAGGTATTTAGGAGATAAGGGTCGTTTTTGTGATATTTTCACAAATAAGGACGTTACAGGGGAGTTTTTGAACGGATTACGGAAGGGGACGAAAGGGGCGTAGGAACGTGGGTTTGACGTGTTGAGGAGGCGGTTTGAGCCTCCGAAATGGAAGGAACGGAAAAAGGGGGGTTTTACGGAAAAAGGAACGTTTTGGGGTGTAAACGTCTCGTTTTGGGTGTTTTTCGGTTGTTTTGGACGTAAAAAAAGGTGACAGTAGGGGTTTATATAGGGTAAACGTTAAACTTTGCTAAAAGTGACCCTTGCTTATATTCTGCGTAAGTCATTGAGTATCAATAACTATATTCGGTTATAATAATAAATTATAGCCGATAACCTATACAAAGGTATATATGGTCAAATTTTGTATAGGTA
>Ga0180433_10000953_pt1 | contig 49110 bp, 41 predicted proteins | sample SS_ome_8_FD_132980 | JGI IMG/M metagenome (GOLD analysis project Ga0180433, IMG submission 132980) | Hypersaline lake sediment archaeal communities from the Salton Sea, California, USA - SS_1_D_1 metaG | ecosystem: Environmental > Aquatic > Non-marine Saline and Alkaline > Hypersaline >...
CGACAGTTCCGTGTAGTCGATCACCGCCGTCGTCGTCTGGCCGCTGCCTTCGCTGTTTCCTGTCGATAACGTCGTCAACAGCGCGTCTTCATGCACCGTCTCACTGTGCGTCGATTCACTCAGAACAGGACTGTCATCCTCAACCGTTACCGTTATATCCCCTGTTCCGGGATTACCCAGTTCATCCTTGACAGTAATAGGTACGTCAAACGATAAATTGTCTTCTATGGTAGTATCAGGATGATCGATCTGGTCCTGTAGCGTAACTGTATAGTTCACTACCTTGGCCGTAGAATCCACGTTATCGATATGAACGCGAATAATTTCTCCGGATGTCGTCGACCCGACAAGATCTCCGGTACCACTCTCTATGCTCCAGGTTATCGGCTGACCACCCGAATCCCAGTTTGTCGGCAAACCTGTGTCACTTAATTCCGCAGTGAAGATCGAACCTGTTGGGCTATCAGCATCGGTGAACGTTGCCGTGCCGCTCATGACCTTATTATTCGTCGTATCTAGTCCAGATGGGTCAGTATCGGGGTTGGCATCATCAAGTCCTTCTTCCGACACATGTATTGAATCGTCAACTACAATCGGACCTCCATCTGTCTTGCCGTTGATCGTTATCGTCAACGTCGTCGTATCCGTATCACCATCTGCATCCGTTATCGTATACACAAATGTGTCGGTCAATGTCTCACCTGCGTCCAGAGCCTGCACGACCGTGTTCGTGTTGTCAAGCGTGTAGACGTAATCTCCATTAGCATCGATCACCACACTGCCATAATCTCCATTCACCGTGTCACCAACGTCATTAGAGTCAGGAACTGTTTGACCGACTGCTGTAACTGAAATCAGCTCATCTGCGCCAGGATTATCAACCTCTGCCGGCTCAAAACCAGTAGTATCCGTTTCTGTGCCATCTATAACATTACCTGCTGCTACAAGAACAGTATCTTCAGTAACACTGTCAGTATCTGGATTTGCCAACGGGATATCGTTTTCTATCGAGATACTGAACAACTCGTCTGAGCCTTCCAGACCTTTCAGGTTCACCGTGTCGTCATCCGCGTCGGTTACCGTTACCAGACCTGTCAGGTTCAACGATTCCTGACCGTTGGACAGCGTCAGATCGTCATCGTCATCGGCTCCGCTGTGATCGACCTGGTCGTTCAGATGGTACTCCCAGTCTCCGTCTTCGTATACCTTCAGCGTGAACACTTCACGGGTCGTTCCCGTCACACTTCCGTCGGATGTCGCCGTCAGCAGATCGTAGTCGCCGCCACCATCCGTCCCTTCTGTTACTGCGTAGGTCAGCCCGTCCTGCCTGGAGGTCAACGCTCCAAGCTCCGTGGCGATCACGCTCGTATCGGTGATCAGCTCGAACGTCAAGGGTTCGTCGGCTCCGCTCTGCACCAGACTTGACAGACTTGCAGGGTTGCTTCCCTGACCGTCTCCGGTTACCGTCGTCACTTCCGTCGCTCCGTCGTTATCTCCTATACCGTCGGACAACTCGCCGTTTCCGCTCGATAACGCGTCTTCCCATACCTGACCGCTTACCACGGCACTTCCTGACGCGGCGTCTGCCGTCAGTTCAGGGATATCATCCTCAACCTTAATAATAAAAGTCCCTGCAGCATCGACAGGGTCCTTGTCATAGTCAAACGCCTGAACCACATCCGTGAGGCTCAACTCCATAACCTGATCATCTCCGAGGTCTCCTGGTGCAGGAGCAGGATGATCTAACTGATCGAGCAATGTAAATTCGTAATCGCCGGTTTCCTGATCGGTTATCTCGATCTTGAAAATCGCCTCTCCGCCTGCCGTTCGACCATAGAGTACCGTATCACTTTCGTAATCATAAAAGACCTGTCTGTCCTGAGAGTAGACATCCTCGCCGCCACTTGTCCTGACAGGATCTCCATCAGCAGTTTCCTTGAAAGCAAAACTACCCGGCTGGTCTGCCCCGATAGTGAACAGATCGCCAAGACTGCCGCTGCCTAAGCCTCCCGTCGGAGCCGTGCTGTCCCACGTTGTATCCTCGGTATCGTTGTCCGTAATTCCATAGGTAGGTAACTCGTCCTCATCAACGTAGCCTGATACCTCCCCTTCCTCTGCAACAGGAGCATCGTCTATAACCGTCACGTCAAAACTGGAAGAGGCTGAATCGCCGTCGGTATCTTCTGCGGTAAAATTGAATGTCAGTACCAGATCGTTTTCACCCTCGCCATCGGGATGATCCAGCTGATCAATCTGAGTATAAGTATAGGATTGCTCACCGGTCTGTGAATCGGGATTATTAATCACGACCTCAAAAACCTGCTGATCTGCGTCCGGTATACCACTTGCAGGAAGGTCTCCTGTATAACCGATAAGGGAATGGCCATCGGACGAAACATAATAGTTAACCGATTCTCCCCCTGAATTTAGTCCGGCAGGCGGTGAGTTTCCTTCAAAAAAGGTGTCGATCGGCTCATCACCGGGAATTACGGAGAGTAAGCCACCAACGTCGACAGGATCTTTGGGCAAAGGATCGTTTCCTTCAGGAAGGTCGTCCTCGTCTACAATCGCATCTTCTGGTGTACCGATTTCCGGCTGCGTATCAAGTATACGTCTGTCCCTACCTTCAAACTCCTGGAAAACACGAACCACCTCTTCCTGCGCCTCTCTGTCCGGAGGAGCGAGCGATAACTCGATTCTGGGATCATGCGTCGCACGACCGTCCGACATCGGGTCACCACTGCCTGATCTTCCACCAAGGGAAGAGTTGTACGAACCAACGATGGATACAAAACGATAGTCCGGAGAATCTGGAGGGGCTTCAGATTTTTCGACCCGAAGATATCCGTGCTGAACATAAGAGTACGTAGAACCGTCATCATCCACGCTCTTGGTATCCTTAATCTCCAATGGATCATACCTGTATCCGTCATCCTCCTGTTGCCCGTCACGCCCGATCTCCCTTGATTGCTCCACAAAATCGGAAGTCATCCCGATTTCCCGGTTTTCATCTACAGAAACGCTTGAACCGTCAGGCATTTGAAGCTCAACACTTCCCCCTTCCGCGGTAATAAGGACTTCGCCCTCATAGATTGTATCACCCGGCTTGAGGGCGCGTGTACTGCCATCTTCGGAACGCACATAGACAGTACCGTTTACATTGAGAACTGTTCCTATAACTCTACCCATGACGTCCTCCGATAAATAAATAGACTTGGTATCAATCAGAATTCAAATAGCATTGCCCACAAGAACTCAGGGAACAGCAAGAAAAAATACAGGGGGTTCAGAGAAGGGTGTTCCGGCCTGTAGCGCATTGCGTATTTTTCACGCTAACCCTGCCACAATAACCGCAATATTTGTACCAAAAAAACAAAAGGAAGGAAGAGAGAAACAGAAAAACGTAGCGGATATCACCTGTAATATTGGACTTGAGATAAAAATAAATAGATCGCAACGACGATTTTTGCCGATAAAATACAGCGACAAATATCGTCTTATTTTGATACAATAAGACCGTAAGGGCACCAAAGAGAATCACTTTGAGACGCAAAGCACGCAAGTACCACAGCACAAAATAAATAAGGACGTATTGCAGGAAGGAAGAAATGGGAAATAGCGGGTTAAAGTGGAGATGGCGGGAGTCGAACCCGCGTCCAGAACATTGCTTGAAACAGCTACCACACTCATCTTCGGTGATTTTGGTTTCGCATTCCGTTACTCCGCCGACAAAGTTCGGAACACTATTCCGGAATTGTATTCAACCGATTTACCGGAAATAAACAGTTGAAGCTTACTTGCGCGAGCCATAGGCTCAAGCGCGGATTATGCCATTCGATGAATTCAGAGTAAGCGCCTCCATCATCGAACGATGGCTGAATAAATTAACTTGTGCTAATCAGGCAGCCATTGCATACGAATAATCGTCTGCATCTAATAGTTACATAGACTTCTTTAACGAGTCCATCCATGCTGAAACTCGGAGTGCAACTGGATCGCACACCTGCCCTGTCAAAAGCCTGTCATCCCCAATATCAAAGAACAATACTTGAAAAGTATGATATGTATATATATTATTATTATAACAGAAACAACCATGATACCCGAATCAACGTTCCATGCTCAAGAAAAAGCTGAAAACAACCAGAGTGCTTATATGGGGATTAGTATCATACCTGGTGATAGTTGTCCTCCTTACGTTCCTTGGCTGACAACTGTTCAGTTCATTCCGGGAAGCTCGGGAGAATTCGCTGCAAAGTGATACTCTCCTCCTTTTGACCGAACAGTCCTTGCCCACATCCGCTCATACTCATCACTGAAAATAATTTCATCTGCAGCCAAAGTCCTGTACCATGAACCCTCTTCAAACTCCTTCTCGAGCTGACCGGAGCTCCACCCTGCGTATCCAAGGAAAAAACGCACTTCCCCTGGCGAAACCACACCGGAACTCATGAGAAAACTGAGCTGTTCCTGCTCTCCCCCCCAGAAGACACCTGGCAGCACCTCCAATGAACCATCGATCACATCCCCCCTTCGATGCAGATAATGCACCGTATCAACCTGCACAGGGCCTCCCATATGCAACGGAACATCGAGATCATCAAAACCGGATATCGCTTCACTGACCTTGATCTCCATAGGGCGATTCAGGATAAATCCGAGTGAACCCTCATCATTATGTTCACACATCAGCAGCACTGTCCGCTTGAAATCAGGCTCGAGCATGACAGCTGATGCCATTAAAAGTTCACCTATCGAAAGTTGCTCAAATTCATTAACCATGATCTATCCGGCATTTTCAATATATTCAAGCAGTTCAAGGGCATGATCCGCAGGCTTGACTTTCGGCCACACATGCTGGATACTACCATGCTCATCTATAAGATAGGTGACCCTGGCAGTGCCCATATATTCCCTGCCCATAAATTTTTTCAACCCCCACACTCCATAATCCTGCACTATTTTCTTGTCTTCATCAACAACAAGCCTGAACGGAAGTTCATACTTGTCGACAAATTTTTTATGTCGCTTTTCACTGTCAATACTGACCCCAAGCACCTCAACCCCTATCTTTTTAAACTTAGGGAAATTGTCTCTAAATGCACAAGCCTCTTTGGTACATCCCGGCGTATCGTCTTTCGGATAAAAATAGAGTATGACTTTCCTTCCCCTGTACTTCTCAAGGGTAACGGTTTTTCCATTCTGGTCAATTGACTCAAAAGGCGGAGCCGGTGTTCCTGGTTCCAGTACTTCCATAACTGTTTACTCCGAAGATGGTGTTTTGCGCAGAAGAATCGCTCCCCGTTTACGCAAGATTATAATAATTTTACATGCTGTTTTTCTGTCAGATAGAATTAATTACACCAACAAAAAGTTTCTTTGTCAGAACAACGGCAGGAAGAGACCTGGATGCTCAGGGGATAACCACCCACAAGTCCGGTCAGTGAACCAACGATAGTGCAGCCCCCTCACAGAGGATCTGTCAACATGAAATCACCAGCACATCATCCATGAACATCTATAAATATTGCCCCTCTTGCGGCACCCCGCTGAAAACAGCGACAATAGAAAATCGCACAAGGAAAACCTGTCCATCCTGTTCCTGGATCCACTATGAAAACCCGCTGCCTGTAGCTCTGGCGTATACAGTAAACCAGTCCGGGAAACTACTCGTTGTCAGGCGGGCCCATCCTCCCGCCTATAATGCATGGGCTCTTCCCGGTGGGTTTATCGAGTCCGGAGAAACTCCACAGGAGGGTTGTCTGAGGGAACTGCGGGAGGAAACGTCACTGAACGGCAGAATCGACCGTCTGATCGGCGCCTACCATCGGGAATCGGAAATGTACGGTTCTCTGCTTGCTGTGGCTTATAAGGTGACTGTCAGTGAGGAAACACTTCAGATAAACCATGAACTCTACGAAGCAGATTTTTATCCCTTTGAGGAGATACCCAGGATAACCATTCCGCTGCATCAAAAAGTTATACATGATGCCCGGGATCATGAGTCTCAAAAATCTGAGGAAAACATCCCGTCCTTTCCTGTTCGTTCCGGAAGAATCACGTAAGATCCTCATCTGATAAGCAAAAAAATACTTCGCTTGCACGCTCATGTATTGTTGATAATTGTTATGTTTCGATAGCATAGAAAGATATTGTTCACATCACATCGAAAAGGAGGCTCTTTATGGCAAAAATCACAGAAATTGAAGGCATCGGCCAGGCGTTCGGAGCAAAACTGGAAAATACCGGCGTTCCCACTGACACGGAACTGCTGAAACAGGGCTGCGATCGAAAAGGGAGAAAAGCGCTTGCTGAAAAAACAGGCATTGATGAACATCAGATACTGAAATGGGCGAACCGTGCAGACCTGTCAAGGGTCAAGGGAATCGGCTCAGAGTACTCCGATCTGCTCGAAGAAGCAGGTGTTGACACCGTTCCTGAACTTGCCCAGCGTAACGCGGCAAATCTTTATGCAAAAATGGTGGAGATCAACGAAGCAAAAAAACTGGTACGGAAAATGCCCGCTGAAAGTCAGGTAAACGACTGGGTAGATCAGGCAAAAGCGCTCCCCAGGGTGTTAACCTATTGAGCCGCATTTGCAATTGTCTGCAAGCAGAAAGCCGAAACGTTATTGGTGACCATGATTGGTCTCACACGCCATCAGGCTTTCTGCTTGCAGAAAGCGCTGTTTGAAGGGAATTTCCGGCCAGTTGAATATCCCTCCCTGATGGAGCTTGAAATATTCTGAGTTCAAAAAAGGGCAGAATAGAGAGAACATGATCCATGATATCTGCCTGTATCGCCTCGTAATTTGCCCAGACCTGATCACTGCTGAAAACGTATATCTGAACTGGAATTCCGTTTTCGGAGGGCTGCAAATGACGGACAAGAAAGGTCATATCGGGGTCTATCTTTGGATGGTCGCGAAGATAGGCAACAAGATACGCCCTGAAAGTACCAAGATTTGTCAGCCTGCGGCCGTTGACCGGGGAAGAAGTATCAACCTTGTGATGAGCATTGTACTCGTCAACTTCACGCTGTTTTTCCTGAAGATAGTCCTGCAGCAGCTGCACCCTGCTGAATTTTTCAACCATAGCTTCATCGCAGAAACAGACACTGTTCATATCGATAGTGACTGATCGTGTGATTCTGCGCCCGCCTGAATCACTCATCCCCCTCCAGTTCTTGAACCCTTCTGAAATGAGAGCATAGGCCGGAATGGTGCTGATGGTCTTGTCCCAGTTCTGCACAGAAACCGTCACGAGCGAAATATCGATAACGTCACCATCGACATTATATTTCGGCATTTCGATCCAGTCACCAACCTTTACAAGGTTGTTTGTGGATAGCTGAATTCCTGCGACAAATCCCAGGATGGAATCCTTGAACACGAGAATGATCACCGCGGTAAACGCACCGAGCCCGCTGAAAAAAACCACTGGAGACTTTCCGATCAGCCTTGAAATAACAATCACCGCTCCGACTGAAACCACCACGGTTTTTATAACCTGAATAAAACTTTTCAGCGGCAGCTTCTCCGCGACCGTGCTCTGATTGTAATACTCAAGCATAGCGTCGAGGGCGCTGAGAATGGCAAACACGACAATCACCGTCAGATAGAGCATTGCCAGCGATTGAACGACAAAGATACTTTGAGGAAAAAACTGCAGCACAGGGACCGCAAGGTTATACAGCAGCATAGGAGGAACCACATGAGCAAGCCAGGAAAAAACCTTGTGCTTTACCAGAAGATCATCATAAATGGTTTTTGTCTTTGATGCTACTGAAACAATTATCCTGAGAAGAATCCTTTTTGTCAGCACTTCAGCAATGACAACGAGGATCAGACTGATAACCACCATTCCGGCAGTAAAAGCCGCCCTTGCTTCTGTTTCAGTAAACCCGTGTGTCTGTAAATATGACAGTACCGTTTCGATCATACCCTTCTACCATTCTTTTTTTCTCTGCTGCAAACCTCGCTGACATGCACCCGAACAGGCTGCTCAGGCCTCTTCCGCCCTCCTGTCAACTGTCACGCCCATACTGTTCCCGCTCTCTCCGGCAATCGGTATCACAAAGCTGAACTGTGACCCGAGATTCAATCTGGATCGTACTTCGACCTTTCCCTTATGGGCAAGCACAATATGCTTGACGATAGACAACCCGAGACCGGTCCCGCTGACTGCTCTCGACCTGGCCTTGTCAACTCTGTAAAATCGCTCGAATATTCTGCCAAGATCTTTCCTGGGAATGCCGATGCCGTTATCCTTAACCTCGACTCTGACCATATCGCCAGCCTTCGAAGCACTGATCATGATCTGGCCGTTTTGTTCAGCGACATATTTAATTGCATTGTCCAGAAGGTTTCTGAGCACAAGCTCAAGATACCCCTTGTCAGCGTTAACATACGGAAGATCCTGAGGAATCTGAACTCTCAGGACAATACCTTTTTTCTCTATCGTCCGGTCGAAAAGATCCACGACCTGATCAACGATATCCCGGAGGCATACAGGAGCAAACGTGTATTCTATCCTGCCGGACTCAATTTTCGAGAGGTCAAGAACGTCGTTGATCAGCGCGGTCAACCGCTCACTCTCCTGTAGAATTATCTGAAGAAAATGCTTCGCGTTTTCAGCATCATCAATCGCCCCCTCCAGTAGCGTTTCAGTATACCCCGTTATGCTTGTAAGCGGGGTGCGGAGTTCATGAGAAACGCTTGAAACAAAATCTCTCCTCACCCTCTCGAGGTTGAGCAGCTTGGTAATATCGTTCATCACAAAAACCGTTCCCTCAGGTATTTTGCTCTTGATAATCGGCATGGCACTGACCTGCAAAACTCTTTCACCGCGATCAGTCATGACGGTAACCTCTTCTTTCTCAACAGTTGAACCTGAAGCCGTCATCCGCTCAAGAAGTTCAAACAGCCGGGAATCCGTCGCCTTGTGTCCTGCACCGGTCTTGATCATCAAAGCGCAATCAAGATTGAAAAGCCTGCATGCGGCGGGGTTGCCCAGCTTGATGTTACCGCTTGCGTCTGTAACGATAATAGCCTCTCGAATACTTGAAAAAATTGCTTTGAACCACTCTTCCTGCTGACTCATGCGATTCATTTCATCCGACATGAAATTTACTGCCCGGGCGAGCCTGCCTATTTCGTCATCACTATTGATCCCAAGCTTATTCGTGTAGTCTCCATGCAGAATGTTATCAGCGGCATCAGCGATTACGCGAAGCGGCCTCGAGAGAAAAAGCGCGGTAAGCACACCGAAAACAAGAGAGAGCAGCAAAGACCAGAACAAGGCGCCTTCGATACCTTTGCGAAGCTCAGCCTCAAGCAGTCTGATGTCACTCAACGGTTTGGCAAAACGGAGAATGGCAAAGGGTTCTTCTCTACCAAGAGGAACAGCTATATACAGCATCTCCTCCTTAACAGTATCACTATACCGTATACTTTCACCGGAGCCTTCGGCAAGTGCCTGTTGCAGTTCAGGACGGTTACTGTGATTTTCAATCAGTGAGAGACGATCCGCATCGATGTATGAATCTCCGATAACCTCACCATTGAGAGAGACAAGCGTCACCCTGAGCTCCAGAGCCTCACCAACATCATCAGCCCAAAGATCGGAAAGCCGGACATCATCCCATTGTGCCGGCCGCTCGTCAAGAAGCGTTCGGTTCAGCAGCAATTCCTTGTATAAACGGTTTTTCATACCATCGTAGAAAAGCGAACGCAGATGTTCGCCAAGATAGAAGTAGCTGATGGCAACCGTAAAAAAAATGATAATTCCGAAAACCAGACCAAGCCGGAACGAAACCTTAGCGTTTTTCACTACTTTCTCCGCTTTCCTCGAGCTTGTAACCAAGTCCCCTGACGGTTTTAATGTACTTGCCGGTTTCACCAAGCTTCTCTCTCAACCTGGTAATATGCGTGTCTATAGTACGGGTATTTATTGTCTTGTCGACATCCCACACATCGCTCAGAAGAGTCTCGCGTGACTGGGCATGACCCCGCCGTTTCAACAGCACTGCAAGAAGCTTGAATTCCATAAGTGTCAGGACAATGTCCTTGCCATCGAGTTTCACGCTATGGCGCGCAATATCAACCTCCAGTCCATCACAGACAAGCACCTCTCTCACATCCTGCTTACCCCTGCGGTCACGTTTCAGTATAGCCCGGATTCTCAGATTCAGTTCGCGCGGGCTGAACGGCTTGACGACATAATCGTCTATCCCCAGTTCAAATCCCAATACTTTATCGATTTCCTCCCCCTTCGCTGTCAGCAGGACAATAGGCAGTTCCCTGTGCAGCTGCTGTTGCCTCAGCTTTCTGCAAACCTCAAAACCATCGATCCCCGGAAGCATGACATCGAGAAGCACAAGGTCTACAGCTCTATCGGCAAGCAATCGAAGTGCCTCCTCACCGGATTCAGCAAGAACACATTTGTAACTTGCTTTTTCGAGATTGTATTTCAGAAGTTTTGCTAGGTTGCGGTCATCCTCAACGACAAGAATCAATGGGTCTGACATAGCTTCACAAGTGAACGGTTTGGAGTGACAAGTGACCGGTCACGAAAAGGAATCAACAGCCAAGAGAAACAGGTGGATCAGACAATTACTGTTTTCAGGACAGCTTGTCTCCTGTCAATCGCCTTTTGCCACTATTTTGAAATTTCAGTTCAGCTGCAAATATAGACATTATATAAAGCTTTTCAGCAACCGCCAACACCAGCAAAAGGGGCTGAGAGGGCCGGAAAATGTCACAAAAGCGTTAAAACAGATCGCGCACTGGTCTCCTCATACCTGAATTTTCCAGCAAGCCGCACGATGACCGGCCTCATACTCCTTCAGCTCCGGGTCGAATTCGTGACAATGACGGTCAGCAAGAGGACATCTATTGGCAAAGCTGCATCCTTCAGGAAGTCGGGTAGCGCTGGGCACATTTCCCTCAATGACATTGAGGCGCTCTTTTTTCGAACCGATCCGTGGAATCGATCGCAGCAGTCCGGCAGTATAGGGATGGAGCGGGTTGGAAAAAATGTCGGCCACACTACCGTCTTCCACGACTTTTGACGCATACATGACCAGAACATCTTCACACAACTCGGCAATCACTCCGAAATCGTGCGTAATGATGATCACACTCATTCCCGTGACCCCCTGAAGCTTGCCTATAAGCTCAAGTATCTGTGCCTGAACGGTGACATCGAGCGCAGTAGTCGGCTCATCGGCTATAAGCAACGCAGGATCGCACGACAACGCCATGGCGATCATCACACGCTGCCGCATTCCTCCTGACAGTTCGTGCGGATAGGAATCGAAACGTTCCGAAGGATTGGGAATACCGACAAGACGAAGCATCTCTACAGCCTGCTCCTTCGCCTCTTTTTTTGAAACATCCCGATGCAGAGATATCTGTTCAATTATCTGGTATCCACAGGTGTATACAGGATTGAGGGAACTCATCGGCTCCTGAAATATCATAGCGATATCATTTCCTCTCAACCTCCTCACCTGTTCTTCAGAAAGCTTGAGAAGATCCTGACCATTCCAGAGAATCTCGCCCCCGGCAAAATACCCCGGAGGCATGGGAACAAGACGCATAATCGATAACGCTGTCACTGATTTCCCGCATCCTGACTCTCCAACGATCCCCAGGGTGCGATTGCGTCCAAGAGAAAAGCTGACCCCATCAACCGCTTTTGCTGTTCCGCTGTCAGTCGAGTAGTAGGTTCTGAGGTTTTTTACTTCCAGTATATTTCGCATAATTAACGGGTCGAAGTGCTCGGACAGAAGCGTGCGTCAAATTGATGCTGCTTAGCGTGCAGCATGACAGTATAGCAACTACATGAGAAATCCGACATCTTTTTCTTCAACAATTCAGTTAACAAAGGACAGAGACGCTTTTGGCTTCATTGTATGTCACAACCTTCAGAAGATAGCCGCCTAAGTTCAGGAATAGAATACGTTATGCAGAATTCACATGAAACCCCTTCAAACCGGGACGGAGAAAAACCGGAGCCGAACACAGAAATAACCGAAAGACAAGCCTCCTACCTTCTCAGCGCCCTCAGACAGCATCCAGCCTATGCCGGCATTAAAACGCAAATGTTCTCATCGTGCGAGCGCAATACCAGCAAACCATGCTCTGAAATAACCGGAATTTCAGGCATTCAGGGCTCTCTGGCCACGCTGCTTGCCGTGCAACTGTTTACTGATCTCGGCATCCCGGTCCTGGTACTGGCCTCGCAGAGCATATTCGACCTCTATGATAACGATCTTTCCGAACTGCTTCAACCGGAACAGGTGCATACCGCCTCAGACGAACTCTCTGCTGCGCTGGGCAAACTCTCCAGCGATCAAAAAATCGTCCTTCTCGCTTCATTTGATGATCTGCTCACTCCGCTGCACTGCCCTGAAGAGCAGGATTCCATGCTCTTTACTCTACAGATTGATAAAGAGGCCGGATACGGCAAACTGAAAAACTTTCTTCTGCAAAACGACTATAGCAAAAGCGAATTCGTTGAAGAAGAGGGAGAGTATTCAACACGTGGATCAATTATCGATATCTTCCCTTTCGGATCAAAAGCGCCCGTTCGAATAGAATTCTTCGGAGATACGGTTACCTCGCTACGCTCCTTTGACACCGGCAGTCAGCTTTCAGGCGCCCGTCTTGACAGGGCGTTACTGGGCGGCAACTTTGTTGCCGACAAGAAAAGCGACTCTGAGAAATCATGGAATCTGCTCGACCATCTTCCCGCCGAAACGTTACTCATTATCGATGACATAACCTCACTCAGCGCTCATGAAAACAGAGCTGCTTTTGAGGACAAACTGATGCGGTTCCGATGCCTGGGCATTAACCGGATTGAAAAACAGTCCATTGATTTCCATGCGGAAGCCCAGACAAAATTGCATGCAAATTTCAAATTGTTCGCAAGGGAACTCACCCGGATACAGTCCGGCAAACAGCACACTGTTTTTGTAGGCAACTCAAAAAAAGAGATCGAGGAACTTACAGAATTCATTGCTGAAGAAATAGACACTACCGGCCTGAAGAAACATATCGAAGTACACTGGGTCCCATTGAACCTGCACTCCGGTTTTGTCTTCAGCGGCTTTAACGTCTACACTGAATCAGACATATTCGGCAAGCTGCATACCCATAAGTCTCATAAAAAAAGAGCCTTTAAAGGCATCTCTCTCAAAGACCTCCAGAAGCTGAATATTGGAGATTATATCGTTCATGAAGATTACGGGATCGGGATTTTCAAAGCACTTGAAACCATAGAGGTCGGGGATTCAGAGCAGGAAAGCGTCCTGGTCGAGTATCAGGGGGGTGATCAGCTTTACGTAAATGTCCAGAACATCCGGCTCCTTTCAAAATACACCGCATCTGAAGGCTCCCTGCCGGCACTTTCAAAACTTGGAAGCTCAAAGTGGAAAGCAAAAAAAGAGAAAGTAAAAAATCGCCTGAAGGATATCGCGTCGAAACTCATCAGACTCTACGCGAAAAGAAAAATGACCACAGGCTTTGCCTTCAGGACGGATTCCATATTCCAGAAAGAATTCGAAGCATCGTTCATCTTCGACGAAACCCCTGATCAGTTGAAAACGATTGAACAGGTTAAAAACGATATGCAGTCAGGCTCACCGATGGACCGTCTGATCTGTGGAGATGCCGGTTTCGGTAAAACCGAAATCGCAATGCGCGCTTCGTTCAAGGCTGTAGAATCAAATAAACAGGTCGCGCTCCTTACACCGACAACCATACTTGCTCACCAGCATGCAGAAACATTCAGACGCAGATTTGAAAGCGTTCCTCTGAACATAGCCGTACTCAGCCGTTTTGTTACAAAAAAAGAGCAGAAAAATCTTATCGAAAAGATCTCACGCGGCCTGATAGATATAGTCATCGGCACACACAGGCTTGTCTCAAAAGACGTCGTCTTTCAGGATCTCGGGCTGCTCATTATTGATGAAGAACAGCATTTCGGTGTTTCCACAAAAGAAAAGCTGCGTCAGAGCTTTCCAGGTGTAGATACGCTGACCATGTCGGCAACTCCGATACCGAGAACATTGCAGTTTTCAATGCTTGGCGCAAGAGATCTGTCCATTGTATCAACTCCACCGAAAAACCGTCAGCCTGTTGAAACAGTCATCACGCAGTTCAATCCGGACACCATTCGTTCCGCCATACAGCATGAAATAAGCCGTCGGGGCCAGGTTTTTTTTCTCCATAACCGCATCGCCGGTCTTGACCAGATCCGGAACACCCTGCAGGAACTCGCGCCAGAAGCCAGAATCGGCATTGCTCACGGACAGATGCCGACATCCGAACTCGAGAACGTGATGATGGAGTTCATCAGCCATAAACTCGATCTCCTCATTTCAACATCGATCATCGGATCAGGTCTTGATATATCCAACGCAAATACCATTATCATCAATCGTGCGGATATGTTCGGCCTTTCAGATCTCTATCAGCTCAGGGGCCGTGTCGGCAGAAGCGAACGCAAAGCATACAGCTATCTCATCATCCCGCCGGTTCACACGCTCAAAAGAGAAGCGATGGAAAGACTGGCCGTCATCGAAAGCTTTACAGAACTTGGTTCCGGCTTCAATATCGCGCTACGTGACCTCGATATCAGAGGAGCGGGAAACCTCCTGGGAGCGGAACAGTCTGGAGCCATTCATGAACTGGGATTCGACCTCTACCAGAAACTGCTTGAAGAAGCTGTCACCGAACTCAAGACAGGAGCCTTCAGGTCACTCTTTACCGACAAAGAGCCCCAGACCAGCCAGACGGCAGGAATCACTGACATGATTTTTTATTTTGACGCTCTGATTCCTGATTATTACGTCTCTGCAACCCAGGAACGGTTTTCCTTCTATGAAAAAATATCAAAAAGCACGACAGACAGCCAGATAGAAGCTATTGAAAAAGAATTACGCGACCGGTTCGGCCCGGTTCCCCGTGATGTAGCAAACCTGATAGGCCTTGCAAAGCTTAAAAACCTCTGTTCATCCATCGGTCTTGTCAAAGTCGACATACAGCAAGACAAATTCACACTGTACCTTCCCGATGACGAAAACACTGAATTCTACACTCAGCCTTTCTTCCAGGAACTGATCGCATCTGTACAGTCCGAATGGATGCAGAAATATCGACCTCGCTTTCAGGAAGGGAAAAAGATGAAGCTGATTATCCATCTTCCCTCAAAGACATCTACTGAACCGTCGGTCATCATGGAACTTTACAGCGCCCTGCTCAACAAACTCAAAGGGGAGTAAGCCGTAAGAGGGTATAGCTGCGACACGAAGGATAACCGGACACATTTAATCCTTTTTTTCGCAACTTTTTACCATGCAGATATGGTTAGCATTTATGATTCTTTTTATTGCATATAACATTAAAGCACATTCTCATGTTTGTACACATAAATGACAGGCAATATGAAGCAAGGACAGGTGAGCAGCTTATAGATATTGCAAGGAATAATCACTCTCATATAGGCTATTTCTGTGGAGGCAACGGTATATGCCAGACTTGTTATGTGAAGGTTTTTGAAGGAATGGAATTGCTTTCTCCGATTTCCGATAAAGAAAAAGCCATTCTTTCAGATGAGCTTATACAGGAAGGCGTACGAGTTGCCTGCATGACGACTCTTGACAAGCTCGGGACCGTAAAGCTTCTGACAACGGTTGAGGAAGTAAAAAGAACCTTTGAGACAAAACCTCTTGATCTCATCCCCTATCAGGCCAAAATGGGATGGGCGTCACTGGTGAAGCTTCCTGAAACCATAGCGATGCAGGCTCAGAGGTTTTCCGATGGCAGCCTGAGCACCTTGCAACTGATAAACGATATAGCCGGAGCCATTGGTGGAGCTCTTGAACTTATCTTTATGGCCGTTCAGGAAACATTCGGAGGAAAAAGCAGATCACAAGCATTTACAAGACAATATATCCCCGAGCCCCTGAAAAGCGACAAAGGAAAAGCCGACGCAACAGAAGATGAAAAACTATCATATTCAGCATTTCATGAATCCATGAAACTTCAAAAACACGTTCCGGTGAATTGACACCGGAACGTGTCGTTTCATAGTGATTATCTCATTGCTGTTGACAGAAAAAACTCTTGTTTGAAAATTAGTTATATTTATATCAGTAGTACCTGAACAGAACAGAATATCCCACAAATCAAATACCGCACAATCATGCGTATTTACATCAATGACAGGCCTTGCGAAGCACAACCGGGGGATTTTCTCCTTGATGTCGCTCAGCAAAACAAGTGCCATATCGGCTACATATGTGGTGGCAGCGGCGTGTGCCAGAGCTGTTTTGTGTACGTCAAAGAAGGCATGGATTGTTTATCAGAACCCAATAAGGTCGAAAAAGCATTTATTTCCGATAAACTTACCGAAGCGGGAGGAAGGCTCGCCTGCCAGACAAGGATCATCAAGGACGGAGCCGTTCGGGTACTGTCAAGGGCGGAAATGCTTCGTCGCATAGTTGTCGGGTTACAAGTCCCGGAATTCATAACCTACGCGCAAACGATAGGCTATAATGTCGTTAACCAGTTACCGACAGGTGCAGGCCATACGTTCAATCGTGTCAGGGAAGGACAGTTGAACCCCCTGACCTCTATCCGGAACATAGCGAATAGTCTCGGACCGGCGTCCCGGCTTGTCGGCCGGAACATTTTTGAAACCTTCCCTTTTCTACAGGGAGCCGTTGACCTGGCTGGTGTTGGAGCAAAAGGCTTGCTCGACAATACCTCAAACGCCCTCTGCAATATTTCAGGCGGCAGCCTGCATCTTCCAGGAGCGAGCTGTGAATCATGCGGAGATGAGCCTCCGGTTGAGCGCGTACAGATTAAGGCAAGTGCAAAAAAATAGTGCCGTTTACGGGAAAGGAACCGTCAGGAGAATCCGGCTATTTTATATAAATGAAACGACTATCCACGAATGGAGTATCCCGTAGTAATTTTGCGATTTGATCCTGAAAAAGACGCTCACCCGCACTATCAGGAATTTATTGTTGACACAGCCCCGCATGAAAGAGTACTTGATGTATTGCTGAAGATCAAGTCTGAACAGGACAGCACACTTGGATTGAGAAAATCCTGCGGACACGGAGTATGCGGAAGTGACGCAATGCTCATAAACGGTGAAAACCGGCTCGCATGCTCAACACTGGTCAGGGATCTGAAAAGCAACCGGATCAAGGTAGAGCCTCTTCCGGGAGCATCCATCGTAAAAGACCTTATCATCGACACTGATGCTTTCTGGACAAAATATCAGGAAGTTATGCCCTATCTGGTCAATGACGAAGCTCCACCGGACAGAGAACGGCTGCAACGTCCGGAGGAGCACGAGATGATCGAGGAATCTACCAGATGTATTCTGTGTGGCGCCTGTTCACACGCGTGCCCCACCTCATGGGCAAACGATAGCTATCTGGGGCCTGCTGCCCTTCTGAAAGCCTACAGGTTTATTTTCGATTCCCGTGATCATGCCGACCAGGAACGTCTCAGAAAAGTCACTTCAGATCATGGGATATGGAAATGTTATACAGCATACAATTGTGTTGAAGCCTGTCCTAAAGATATCGATATAACCTGGCACATTACCCGATTGAAAAAAGCGTCACTCGGCCTCTGAACAGGCCCTGTGCACCCATTCGCTGAAAAACAATCACACGATAACAACATCTCTACGAAACAATGGGATACAGCGGAGAATTTGAAAGTATTGAGTTTGACCTGGGCATTAAAACCCTTGAACGATGGCTCATCAAGCCTGAAAAAAAAATCAATATCGCTCTTGGTATACCCAAAGAAAGGTCAAACGATGAAAGACGGGTCGCGCTTTCTCCTGCAGGGGTAAAAATCCTGAATGAAAATGGCGTACGGGTACTTATCGAAAAACATGCAGGATTGGCAAGCAATTTTTCCGATGAAGAATATGCTGAAGTGGGCGGGTACCTTACAGATTCACCGGAAGCCCTCTATGAAAATGCAAATGTCATCGTCAAGGTAGCGCCGCCAAGACAGGAAGAAGCCTCTCTTTTCAAGCCAAACCAGCTCTTGATTTCCGCGCTCCATCTTGGGTCCGTAAATCCCCGGCTTACTCAGGTCCTTCTTGAAAAAAACATTACAGCTATAGGTTTTGAATTTATTGAAACCAGGGACGGGGAGTTACCGATCGTGAGAACCCTGAGTGAAATCGCAGGATCACTGGCCATCCAGACTGCAGCCAAATACCTGGAAACAGGCTATGGGGGAAGCGGTATACTTCTCGGGGGTATTGCCGGTGTTCCCCCTGCCCATATCACGATCATAGGTGCCGGAACAGTCGGACTCTTCGCCGCTCAGGATGCCCTGGGTCTTGGAGCACAGGTCACCGTCATTGACAAGGAGATAAACAGGCTTCGCCGGTTCGAGGCATTCTTCAACCGCCATATTGTCACTGCTATTGCCAACGACCACTACATCGCGGAGCTTGCGAAAATATCAGATGTCATGATAGGGGCGCTCAGCCCCAAGCAGAAAGTCATCAAACACATCGTCAGCGAGGATGTCATAAAGACAATGAAACCCGGGTCGGTTATCATCGATGTTTCAATTGATCAGGGAGCCTGTTTTGCGACCAGCAGGCATACAACACATACAAATCCGATCTTCGTCAAGTACGGTGTCACGCACTACTGCGTACCGAATATCCCCTCAGCTGTTGCCAGAACGGCCACCTTCGCCTTGACAAATACACTGCTCCCCTTCCTTATGAAGCTGACGGCATATGAAAGCATCACTGAAATCCTCTGGAACAGCCATAGCCTTCGCAAAGGCACCTACACGTACAAAGGGTATGTAACGCAGAAACCTCTTGCCGAACTCACCGGTCTGCCCTGCCGTGAAATCGATATGCTGCTGGCAACGGTCTAAGCAACAAAGTACCAAGCCTTTTTATCCTACAGATAATCCAGAGGGTTCCCCATTTTTCTTGCTATATAGGATGCGCAGGAAACACCTGAGTAGGTTACTGCAATAACTCCCTGACCAGGGAACGTACTGTCCCCCGCGGCATAGAGATCTTTTACCGCCGTACGGTTCTGGGGTTTCAGCAAAACATTCTGGCCTGGATGAAGGAGTGGGCCATATGAGCCTTTATAACGATTAAGATATTTTTCATGGGTTAAGGGCGTCGCGAGCAATTTTACCTCAACAGCATCTGACAATCCAGGTAGAATTTTCTCAGTCCTCTTGATCACCGAAGCACCATAATACTCTTTGGCTTGTTTATACTGTTTATCCTCTCTGGCATGCTCGCTCCAGCGATCTGCTTCATCCGTAACAAACACATGCACTACATGTTTTCCTTTCGGAGCAAGTGAAGGGTCGAGAACTGATGGCGCTGAAAAATAGATAGTGCCACCAGGCTCATTGTAATGAGCCCAGTCATCGACAAGAATATGGTGAACATGAAAGCCATCAGGAATGACAGAAGCATCAACGCCAAGGTAAAGCTGAAACCAGCTTGGAGCACGAAGAAACCTTTTTTCGGAAACCTGGAAACGGGGACTCTTTACAAGACGATTGAATGTATCCCATACCGTAGCATTGGATATAACCGCTTTAGCCGTAAATACCTGGCCGTCACTCAGCCTTACCCCCTGGGCCGCGCCATTTTCCAAAAGAATCTCCTCAACATCGCATCCGAATTCCACTGCACCACCGAACTTTCTTATGCCTTCACATAATGCTTCAGGAATAGCACCAGAGCCTCCTACGGGATAGTTGATACCTCCATGATGACGATCTGCGAGACAAATCCCCGCATTGACCAGAGGTGTCGAAACCGCATCCTGTACAGCCCATGAATACGCTTCCATATCAATAAATTTCAGCAACTCCTCGTCACTGATATATTTTCTCGCTGTCTCGCCCATTGACAAAAAGGTTTTCCACGCAAGTGACATTGTTTTGCCAAGATGCCTTGTTCCAACCTGCATCACATGTGCAAGATCTTCAAGAGAACCAGCAGGCAGGGCGCTAAGAATTTCATAAACTGACTCCAGTTCACCATAAAATGCCCGTATACCCGACTCTTCATGGGGAAAGCGTTTTATAAGAACACCAAGATACTTATCCCTTTCATAAAAAACCGGCACATCAAAACCCTCCGGCATGTGAAAATGAATTTGTACCGGATCAGGAATTGTCGGGACATTGACACCAAGCCGATCAAATATCCTCGTATGAAGATTGAGCGTCCCACTCTCCTGGCTGTCGGAGAAACCATAAAAAACAGAAGCCCCGGCATCAAACGTATATCCCTTGTGCCTGAATGAAGCACAGCTTCCACCGGGATAGCTGTTTTTTTCAAGCGTAAGCGTTGAAAAACCCCTTTCCTGAAGAAGGGCCGCTGCTGTCAAGCCGCCAATACCGGCGCCGACAATGAGAACATCCGCAGAATAAGCCATGTTGGAATAACCGTAATTATCTTGTTCTAAGCCCTATTAAAATAGATTCTTATATTATATATATAATGAGAATACTGCTGAAGACGAGTTCTAAAAAACGATCCGCATACAGAACACTTATCGAATTTATAATATGTCGAGTTCCTCAGACAATAAAAACGCTCCCGAGAAAAAAAGCATACTTTCCGAAAAGGACAAAATCAAGCAGAAAGAGTTCCAGGAGGAAGCTATTGAGCACATAAACGCGCTCTATAATTACGCCTTACATCTCACGATGAATCCAAGCGATGCTCATGATCTGGTCCAGGAAACCTACCTCAAAGCGTATAAATTTTTCAGTTCTTTTGAAAAGGGAACAAACTGCAAGGCATGGCTGTTTAAAATCCTTAAGAATAATTATATCAACAAATTCAGGAAAAACGCGCGTGAACCGGGAAAGGTTGATTATGATCTGATCAAGGATTTTTATCATTCAATCAAGGACAGCCAAAGCGAAAGCGAGGACCTTAATGCAGGATATTTGCGTTCATTGATGCATGACGAGGTATATCAGGCCATGAACTCATTACCGGAAGAATTCAAAGAAGTAATACAACTCTGTGATATAGAAGGTTTTACTTACGAAGAGATAGCAAACATGGTGGAAAGCCCGATAGGAACTGTGCGATCAAGACTGTACAGGGGCAGAAAAATATTACGGAGCAAGTTAACGGAATTCGCAAGCAAATACGGGTACAACACAGAAAACGAGGAACCCGGGGAACAGTAACACATTTCATGAACTAACCAGCAGTACAATGAATTGCATCCAAGCTCAGGCTCTTATGAGCGCAGCGGTAGATAACGAGCTGTCGCTTAAAGAACAAGAGGGTTTTGAAAAACATCTCCTCAAATGTCCTACCTGCTTCAATGAATTCAAGGAAGCGCAAAAAACCAAGCACATCATCAGGGAAAAGATCACACGGTTCACAGCACCACCGTCCCTTGTCAAGTCTATTCTCGAACTCTGCGATTCGCCTATCTGAAGTCAGAGTAACACACCTCTCCCCCACAGACAATATACATGTGTAACCTTTACATGACCGGAAGAAAACCTTTTTTTGTGTTTGATTTGTATGAATAAATAACTATATAACCACCACAAGAATCCATACTTCCCTTCAAATGCAGCACCATTGACTGCACCGAAACAACACGTACTGATGGGCAATAAAATCACTATTGATGAGGATGAAGTCAAGAAATGGAACCTCAGAATGCCTGAGGAGATGCTGACAGCCGTCGCCAACAGATTCAAGCTGCTCTCAGAACCCATGCGCCTTAAAATCCTCAGAACGCTCTGCGAAAACGAAAGAACCGTTCAGGAAATTGTCAACGAAATCAGCGCAAGCCAGGCAAATGTCTCAAAACATCTTGCCCTGATGCATGACAATGGAATTGTAAACCGGAGAAAAGAAGGCCTGAAATGCTATTACAGCATTGCCGACGATAGTATTATTTTCGCCTGTTACCTCATTTCCAAGAGTGTTGTTGAAAATCTTCAGGACAGGCTGAGCTGGCTACAGAAAGTCGAAAGCTGAAGTCTGGCGTGACCAGCCTCTGACAGCTCTTCCCGACCGGTCTGTCGCGTATGCTGCGCCATTGCCGCCTGCACACAGAACGCCCTCATGTAGTCTCCGGCCTCCGGCCACCCTCTCATCTCTTGACTCTTGTCTCTTACTTCTAACTTCCCAACCCCCGTCTTCCATTATTCAATAGTCATTTCCTTCCTTCTCACTTCCCACAATTCTGTCATACTCTGACAGACAGCATGACATATATACACTAAACCAGAAGCATTTCTGACAAAATATTTTATAAATCGAGCAAAAAAGCCTGCAAAGCAACTTTGGCACGCTGTTTGCATTTATTACTGATACAGTGTACTCCTTACACAAAACACTGAACAATATTTATAAACACTCTGCTGAAAACCTATAGAAAGGAGGAAACTATGTTAGTACAACTATCAAAAGACCCGCTGAAAATGTTCGATGATATCTGGGAAGGATCAGAAACGCCGTCAACTCCTGCATTCAACGTAGACATCTCTGAAGACGAAAATGCTTTTCACATCGAAGCAGAAATGCCCGGAGTGAGCAAAGAGAACATTTCAATCGGCATTGAAGATGATCTTTTGACGATCAAGGGAGAAAGAAAACGGAAAAGCGAAGGACAAAGAATAAACTTTCACCTGACAGAAAGAACATACGGAGCCTTTTCCCGCAGCTTTACTCTTGGAGAGCTGATAGATCAGGACGCCATCGATGCGTCCTATGAAAAGGGTATCCTGCACCTCACGCTTCAAAAAGCGCAGCCGGTAAGCAGAAAAAGGGAAATAGCGATCAGGTAATGTCACAGCCTATCGCATAACAGCCTTTATTATAAAGAGACAACGTGACACCAATAGCAAACTGAGGAATACAATTATGGGTAAGATTATCGGAATTGACCTGGGTACAACAAACTCCTGTGTTGCGGTAATGCAGGGAACCAAGCCTACGGTCATAGAAAACTCTGAAGGCTACCGGACGACTCCGTCAATGGTTGCTTTCACGAAAAATGGAGAGCGTCTTGTAGGACATGCTGCAAAACGGCAGGCTATCACCAATGCGGAAAACACCATTTTTTCGATCAAACGATTCATGGGACGTAAGTTCGATGAGATTTCCAATGAAAAAAAGATCGCACCGTACAAAGTGACCAATGTCAATGGCGAAGCGAGAGTGGAAATAGGAGATAAAACATATTCTCCGCAGGAAATCTCCGCCATGATTCTGCAGAAAATGAAACAGACTGCGGAAGACTTTCTTGGAGAAAAAGTAACCGAAGCGGTTATCACGGTGCCTGCATACTTCAATGACGCGCAACGCCAGGCGACAAAAGACGCAGGCAAGATTGCAGGCCTGGAAGTGAAACGCATTATCAACGAACCTACCGCTGCATCGCTATCCTACGGACTCGACACAAAAAATGAAAACGAAAAAGTCGCAGTATTCGACCTGGGTGGCGGAACGTTTGATATTTCGATTCTTGAGCTCGGAGACGGAGTCTTCGAAGTAAAGTCTACTGACGGCGACACCCATCTTGGGGGTGATGACTTTGATCAGAAAATCATCGATTTTCTTGCTGATGAATTTAAAAAGCAGGAAGGCATTGACCTGAGAAATGATATGATGGCCCTGCAAAGACTCAAAGAGGCTGCAGAAAAAGCCAAGGTCGAGCTCTCCTCACGCACGGACACAGAGATCAACCTTCCATTCATCACCGCGACTCAGGAAGGGCCTAAACACCTTGTCGTCAATCTGACAAGGTCAAAATTTGAAGCTTTATGCAGCGATTTGTTCGACAGTCTCATCGCTCCTTGTAAACGAGCCATTAAAAACTCAAAGCTGAAGACCAGCGAAATTAATGAAGTCGTACTTGTAGGCGGCTCTACCAGAATCCCGAAAGTGCAGGCACTTGTGGAAGAACTATTCGGAAGAGAACCGAACAGAAGCGTCAATCCGGATGAAGTTGTAGCTGTCGGCGCTGCTATACAGGGCGGTGTACTGAGCGGTGATGTCAGTGATGTACTGCTTCTCGATGTGACACCTCTCTCTCTCGGGATTGAAACCCTTGGCGGGGTCATGACAAAACTGATCGAAGCAAACACCACCATTCCGAGCAAAAAGCAGGAGGTTTTCTCAACTGCAGCCGACAATCAGACATCGGTTGAAGTTCATGTTCTTCAGGGAGAAAGACCGATGGCTTCCGACAATAAAACACTGGGGCGTTTCCACCTTGGTGACATACCCCCGGCGCCTCGTGGAGTACCGCAAATAGAGGTGGCTTTTGACATCGACTCAAACGGCATTCTTCATGTATCAGCCAAGGACAAGGCCACAGGCAAAGAACAGAGTATCCGCATCGAGGCCAGCGGCAAACTCAACGATGCTGAAATCGAAAAGATGAAAGAAGATGCAAAAACGCATGCGGCTGAAGACGAAAAGCGCAAAGAAGCTATCGATCTGAAAAACAGTGCGGACGCTCTTATTTTCAGTACAGAAAAACAGCTTGGCGAACTGGGAGACAAAGTTCCTGCCGACAAGAAAACCCAGCTCGAAGAAGCGCTTGAAAAGCTGAAGGAAGCGCATAAATCAGAAAACGTCGAAACCATCAAACCGGCAATGGATGAGCTCAATACAATCTGGAATGATGTTGCATCCACGATGTACCAGGCTCCGTCCGGTGACACCCCTCCTTCAGAACCGGAAACGGGTGCATCGGAAGAAAGCAAAGGCGGCGACAAGACGCAAGGTGACGGTGAAGTAGATGCTGAATATGAAGTGATCGACGGTAACGATAAAGACAAATAATATCGGTGCTTCGCCACCACCAATAAAAAAGGGATTCAACATGAATCCCTTTTTTATTTACCTCTCTTTTACTAACTTGATCAATAGGTTTACCATCCATGCTGGTGTTTTAATTTTTTGCAATGTAAACACATATACGATGCAATCAGCTGTCTGGTCAGGCAACGCCCTGCATAAAGGGCTGAAATATTTTATCACCTCTGCGAAAAGAGATCGTTTCGGAGCTTTGCAGATCACGATATCTCCCGCTTCAGGAAGGCGGAAGCTTTCTCCTACGAAAGAAATTATCGAGCAGTTGAAAGAGGGAAAAATTCAGTTGTTCATTCTCACCACGCAACCGGATATAGCTGTGGATCTTCCTCAGAAAGTCCTTGACAACGAAAACCGCTATGTCATTGATTTTGACAATCGCGGAATCAAATGGACGATGCGTGATATTCCGGTCTTCTTTGACAACCTTCGTGGTCAGCTTTGCGTAGAGATCGATGGTGTAACCTATACGCTCGACCAGTTCTTCAAGTAACTCTCCGACTTATTCCGGGGCTTTCAAGGCCCCGGACATCTTGACATACCCGCACAGGTCCGTGCAGTTTTCCCGACAGTATTCTACCAAAAGATCGTTACGCTCTCCAATAAAAAACCCGGGCTGAATGACCCGGGCCTGTAACGCATGACGCTTGCTTGTCAGAAAGCTCGCTATTGCATTTTGCTGTTGACAATCTGTGCTTCACTGGATTCCGGATAGAGCTGTACAAGCTCCCTGTAACGAACCTTGGCATTTGTCGTATCACCGATATTTTCAAATGACAGCCCTTGCTTGAAGTATGCGGCAGGCCGTTTATCTCCCTTGGGATACTTCTCGATCACGAGCTGATACTCCAGAATAGCCTTCTCAAACCATTTTTCATTGAAATAGGTTTCAGCGATATAATACTGCGCGTCATCGGCAAACGCTGAAGATGGATAGGTATCCAGAAGCAGTCCGAACTCCTTGCGTGCAGACGGATACTTATATCCCTCAAAGAAAGTCTTTCCTGCTTTGTAGAGTCCCTGATCATCGATTGCCGGGGCTGAAGAAGGAACAGCTTCGGCACTCGCTGACCCGGGAGCAACTCCTGCAGTGTCAGCTGCTGTCTCTGGCGCAACCTCATCCGGCAGCGTGACCTTCTCAATTGCTGACGATCCCGGCTGCTGAGACTCTGATGAAGAGGACGCTCCCGATTCACCGGGAACATTCCCCTCTTCAGATGCAGACAACTTGTAGCGCAGCTCTTCGATCGTCCCCTGCAGTTGAGCAACCTCATCACGAAGCCTTTCAACTTCAGAAGAAACTTCAGCGTGATGACCACCGGATTTTTGTGACTGTGTTTTCAGTTCCTTCACATCGTCCTGCAGCATATACAAATCGGTCTTTGACGCACACCCCGCTGAAGTAACAAGAAGTATGCCGCATAAAACAGAGGTAACAGTTTTGTTCATCGTAATCATTGCCGTTATCATCAAGACAGGTGTTCGCCTGTTTACAGACTGATACTTGCCACTATTAATAAATAAGAGATTATTTTACCACAAAATGCGCACGACGGTTCTTTGACCATGCTGCCTCGGTATGACCGGAATCAAAAGGCCGTTCTTCGCCGAAACTCACAGTCTCAAGCCTTGAAGCGGCAACACCTGCTCTTACAAGAAAACTTTTCGTCGTTTCCGCACGCTTTTCCCCAAGCGCCATATTGTACTCAGAGGTTCCGCGCTCATCGCAATGTCCTTCAATCATCGCTGAAATAGTCCGGTTCTGATTCAGCCATTCCGCATTGTTTTTTAACTGGCTCACAGCTGCAGGCTCGAGTTCCGCACTGTCATACTGAAAAAAAACATCTTTAACCATCCTTCGAGCTTCTTCAAGCAGGGCTGACGCCGAATCTGAACCTGAACTATCGTACTGTTCAGAGCCGGAATTCGTATCAAGAGCAGTTTCGCTTGATTTTGACCCGCAACCACTTACCGCAAAAGCAACAATAACCCAGCATAGTAGCATTAGCTTTCTCATGATTCATTCATTTCGTTATAGTGATAAAAAAAGCAAATAGTTAACTGATCGTCATGCGCATACTGCAACAAGTCAGTTTCTCAACAATAAAAAAAATTCTGATTTGCTGCCTGTCGGGATTTGTCGTGATCAGGAACGACAGGGCGCTCCAATCCCTTGCATACTGTCAGTATGCGGTACACCCCTTCACCGGGGCTGTCCTCTATCACGCTGAACGTTCTACTCAAGCTGGTTCTGTAATGAAAAAATCATTGATCCAGCTGGTTCAACCAGCAGCAACGACTATCGTAACCGTCCATCGGTTGACCATCACTTGCTCCTGAAACCACACGAAAACCTTTTACCGCAGCATACAGAGAACTGTATGCTGCAGATAAAAAGGAATAAGAGCCCGATAGAATTATCCTCTTGCAGGCATTGGTGGTGGTGGCGGCAATGGCGCCGGCTCCACAACAGGTGGCGGTGGCGGTGGCACGACTGCTTCTTCACAACATCCACAGCCAATGACAAGCAACATAGCCGGGACAAGCGATATTTTTAAAAGTGCTTTTAAGGATTTCATGTGTCTCCTCTTTTGGTTAGTAGAAACTGCTTTTTCATCTAAATGAAGACCAACAGGGCTGCATTTGTTCTCCCGCCAGTTTGAGACTTCTCTGGTTCCTGCCGTCAGCGTTCATAACATACAACTTGCTTGCTCCGCCTCGGGATGAACTGAAAACAATCATAGTTCCATCAGGAGACCAGCTCGGCGCTTCATTTTGACGCGCTCTGTACGTAAGCTGCTTCAGCCCGGTTCCGTCTGCATTTACTGTAAATATATCTATTTCCCCGTTCTTTTGCATAGTAGTAAATGCAATTTTATCATTTACTGGGGACCAGGCCGGTTGTGTATTATACTTTCCCTTGAAGGTCAGACGTTTTGTTGACCCTGAATTCAAGTCCATAATGAACACCTGAGGGAGTCCGTGTCTTGATGAAACAAACGCCATATATCTTCCGTCCGGAGAGAAGGAGGGTGAAAGATCAATCCCTCGGTCTCTCGTCAAACGGCGTACTATTGAACCGTTTTTTCGCACAAGATAGATCTCCTGATTGCCGTCAAAAGAAAATGTAGTCGCAAGTTCCGTCGAGCCTTTTCGCCAGGCAGGATCAATTTTAACACCTTTCCTCGTAACGGAAACCACGGTTTTTTTTGAAAGATCCTTTATCTGCAGATCAGGTCTGCCTCTGGTATAGGTCAGATAAGCCAGCTGGCTCCCGTCAGAAGAGAGCGCCGGAGTGAGGGCAAGCCCTCCGGTCCTGGTTACAGGAACTTCACCGTAACCGTCAAAATCAGCAAGGTATATCTCTTTTTTTCCGTTTCTTCGGGAAACGTAAGCGATTTTGCTTCCGAAAATAGAAGGTTTACCGGTAAACAATCTGACAAGGTCATCGCAAAAACGGTGGCCAAGTGAACGCGTATCCTCTCTTTTTCCCTCGTAAAGTTTGCGCATCAGCAGTTTACCCGTCAACGCGTCATAGACCTCCATATCCAAGTGCAGGGTATTGCCTTTCCGTTTCAGAACACCTCCTGCATAGACCTCAGCACCGACAGAACTGAGCGCAGGAAAATTAATCTGTCTTTTTCCGGTCTGGTAGATATTCCCGCCGGAGATCAGGTTCATAGGGGAATTGAGTATGGCGAACAGACCGGAAAACTCAAGTCCGTTTTTGATAACCCTGTCGATTCCGTTTGCGTACTGAGCGTCTTTGCTCCTCTCAACATCAACAGACCGCAACACAAGGGGAATCCTGTCGGCGCCTGCCTTGGTAATTTTGATATATTCCTTCACCGGTTCGCCGAAAAGCGAAGACGGCATGAGAGCAAAACAGCACAGGAGAATGAATACGATTTTCGAAAACGGCATAAGAGGGCTTTTCATAGGTATCATAGTGATGCATAAGTGGAGAAAAGTCGAGCAGCTTCTTCATCATTATAAAAAGTAATGAACACTGAGGCTTATTTACAAGCCGCATTCAGCAAAAATCATGTTTCAAACACTCCATTGCATCTCCGTACTGCTGAATGAAACCGACCATTTTCAAGGAACAGCGGGCATTTTATTCTATTCCCTGAGGCGTAAAAACAAAACCGATACGCAAAGCCTTTCCGCTTACTTCCGGGGGAACAGGAGGAAGCGGAGAAGATTTTTCAATCGCCTTGAGCACCGTATCGTCGAAATACTGGCTGGATGACTTCCGGTCGAACGTTATACCACTGACTGCACCTCCGGTCTGAATGGTCATTGCCACATAAGCGATCACTTCCCCCTTCTGCTGAATAAGCTGTGGAGTAAATGACCAGTTCCGCGTAATAATCGCTCGAATGGCGACAGCATAGCGTTCAAGAGGGCTCAGCGGCGCACCGTACTCCCCGTCACCCGGACCGGACCGTCCAGGACCGGTTCGTGTATACAGATCTGATGGCGGCCCTTTCGAGACTTTCTGTTGCAGAAGCGCCAGTTTTCGCTCAAAATCGCTCGGCTGCGCCTTTTCCACCTTCTGCTCAAGTTTTTCCAGGCTCTCTTCAACCGATGTCTTCTTCTCCTGCACAGGTTTCCTGACGATCTTTTCCGGAACTTTCTTTACCGCTTTCCGCTTTTTCGGCTCTGCCGGCAAAGGAGGGGGCTGTGTGACCTCCGGTTGGGAAATCTCAGGCTCCTCAACAGGTTCGGGCTCAGGCGGCAACGGCAATCCGTCACTCATATCGACACGCTCAACTGAACCCGGACCAGGAAGTGTAACAAGAGCGACATCGATAGTGTTCAGCTGAGGGCGGCTCAATCCAGCCATATACTGCAGGTAGATACTTCCGGCCACCAGCAGTACATGGAGAAGAACCGATACGGCAAAAACTGTGAAAAAACGGTGTGTTTGCGTGTTCCGTTCGTCACGATTATTCATTCTCATCCAGATTATTCGCATCTTTGGCCGGAAGAGTTCCCGGCTCAGTAACCATCCCTATCTTCTCTATCCCTGCTTCCCTGATCTGAGCCATAATAAACATCACAAAACCATAGGAGAGTGATTTATCCGCTTTCAGATAGACCTCTTTCACAGCATTGATATCGATAATTTCCGGAAGGCTTTCAGCCAGCTCTTCAGGCGCGAGCTGAAAAGCGTTGATAAAAACCTGACGTTTTTCATCAACGCTGACAATGAGTGCCTGTGGCTCTACATCCATCTGTTCATGAGATGTCTCCGGAGTTTCAACCTTTACGCCATGTACCATCATGGGAGCAGTCACCATGAAAATGATAAGCAGTACCAGCATCACGTCTACAAACGGAGTGACATTAATTTCACTCAGAAGCCTGCTTCCCCCCCGCGCCCGTCCTCTTCCATCAGCCGAGTTCATTGACAAACGATTTAATGAATTCACCGGAAAAATCATCCAGATCCCTCTCAATCTGATTGATCTGCTGGGTAAGGTAATTGTACGCGATAGCCGCCGGAATTGCCGCAGCAAGACCTGCAGCAGTTGCAATCAAAGCTTCTGCAATCCCCGGAGCAACAGTCGCAAGTGACGCAGACTGGGTAACCCCTATGCTCATAAAAGAATTCATAATTCCCCAGACGGTACCGAACAGACCGATAAAAGGAGCGGTATTTCCGACTGTCGCGAGAAAAGGAACGTAACGGGAAAGACTTTTCGACTCCTCATTAACCTCCCGTCTTACCGCTCGCGCTATGCGATCCTCACTCCTCTCCGAGTCCTTCAGCTCACCGAGAGCCCGATACTCCAGGTAGCCGGCTCTGAAAACACGGGCAAGAGAACCGTTTCTGTAGTTTTCTGTCTCCCCGAAAACCTTGTCAACATTGGAGACATCAAAAAAGTAGTGAAGAAAACCTCTTGATTCAGACATCGCTCTGCCTATGAAGCGAGCCTTCATCATAATAATGGTCCAGGAAAACACGGAAAACAGCAGCAATACAGCGAGAACAAACAGCACAACCGGCCCTGCGTCGGCGATCAGAGAAAGAAAACCGATTCTGGATGTAACCATAGGTATCTGGAATTTATTCGTTCAACATACTCCGTTCACATGTTCTGGGAAAAGAAAAAAGCAAGCGCACAACCGGAAAGAGCACAACATGTATTGACCACGTCATTATTAACAAGGTGATACCCTTTGATCAGCTTGTTTTTCACTGCAGTTCCATCGTTTCGAAAACTGTGTGTCCTTTCGGTTACCTTCTCCCTGACAGGATCAAAATACTGCGCCTGAATCGTAGCGCCAAAAAAACTGTCAACGAAACTTGCGAGAAGTCCGGAGAGACCGATAAGCAGGAATGAGTTGACAATCCCGAAGTCAGTAAGCCACTCCACCTTCATCACTATTGCACTCGCACAGATCAACAGTGCACCGGCAAAAGCACCAAATGTTCCGGGAAACGAAACCCCTCCTGATGTCCCGACAGGTACGGATTTCATGGTGGTTATAAGCCTTGCTTTCGGATTCGGCCACATAGTGCCGATCTCCGTGGCCCAGGTATCGGACTGCACAGCGGCCAACGTCCCAAGATAGGCAAAAAAATATGCAGGATCATTGGTCAGAGAAAAGACAATCATGATGATCCATGCTATTCCCCCGTTGGCATAGACCTGAGCGGCGTCTCTCTGAGAGCCCTTTTCAAAAACCAGATCAAATTTCGCTTTTCTTTTTCTCCCGAGCTTTGAAAGCACCGAAGAGAGAAGATAAAAAGTAAGCAGCGGTACTGTCCAGACAAGACCGCCGATGCCAAAGATTGTCGTTCCAAGCAGAAATGTCGCCGTTGCGCCACTGTTGTTCAGGAATTTAACCTTGATAGAAAACAGGGCGAGCAGCAAAGCCAGAAGTCCTCCGATGAGAAAATGCGAAAGAAGCCATTCCCCGTCCATATCGATGATATAGAGCACATAGGAGACGGCAACAGGAATCAGAAAATTATCAACACCGTAGGAACTGAGCGCTTCAACAGCCATCGCGATCACCGCAATAAGCAGGGCGAGGGCCAACAGCTGAAACCATGGCGCAGATACCAGTCCGTCTCCAAAAAAATCCCTGAACACAAAAAGGCTGGCGACAATCAGCGAAAAACTCACGCCAAACATGGTCAATGAGCCCTCTACTGTTTTCCTTGACTTTGTGAGGTTTTCAATATGAACCTTTCCAAGCGAGGACCCGACGAGTGAGGCTAATGAATCGGCAATCCCTGCAACAAGCACCGATGTCCGCAATATCCAGAGATGGCTATCCCAGAGACAGAGTGCGAGAAAAATAAACGCGACAGGTAAAAGAACCGGACCGTAACCGGATGCAAGACCATCCTTCGCCTCTTTTTCGCTCTTGTCATGAAGAATGTGGAAAAGGCCGAAATACTTACTGAACCCGTTAATAAGGACGAAAATCACCCCGAGCAAAACCGGATAAAAATTATCCAGGAAACAGACGGGAAGAAAAAACAGAATGAAACCGAGACTGAAATGAAGAATTTTCCTGAGAACAAAACCACTGACAGAAAACTGTCTGACCAAAAGCTCAAAGAAAAGCAAAAACAGGATCAGAATGCCCAGCAACAATAAAAACATGGGTAGATCCTGCGGTGAAGGGGGAGATAAAAAAAACATACTCCGTGGTTTCAGGTTACGTAACTCTCAACAGAAAAGATAGCCCACAAAAGTATAAATTACGCAATAAAAAACTGTATAACAAAACCTCCAGCAGACAACTATGTAATAAAAATGAAACATTTTATAGCACTATCAACACGATTTTCACCCTTACGTGTTTTTTTTACCCTATCGTTATCGGGCAGAAACTTTTCCTGGGAGCACAACAGCAGAATTTGCTAAAAAAACAGCAAATTGTTATATTAAAAAAACATTACCTTTGTTAATTCATTACAGCTTTACAGCTGAACAGTTATTACCTGCATGCCTGCATGTTACAAACATAGTAGCAAAAGCGCTGTTCAAGCCGAAACGCCACCTGATGCCCGGCTTGAAATCAAAAAATCTTTCTGCTGCAAAACAGCTGATTCCTCCATTTGCAGGATCGGAAAGCTTGTGCCTGTGGTTACAGTACAAGTGGGTATTCTACTGCCCTGAACGGCTAACCGGTCCCAAGTCCAATTTCTGCCTTCTTGATAAAAACAATCAATATCAATTTCATTGGCTCTGGGAACGGCTCAGCCAGGGGATGCATTGTTCATTCAATCATGTAAAAAAACAGCTCATGAGATCCGATACCATAAAAAAAGGGTTTGAAAAAGCCCCCCACAGAAGCCTTCTGAAGGCTACAGGCGCTCTATCGTCAAACGAAGACTTCAACAAACCGTTTATCGGCATCTGCAACTCGTTTATAGAGCTCATACCCGGTCATGCCCATCTTCAGAAACTGGGACAGATCGCCAAGGATGAAATCAGAAAAGCCGGAGGCGTTCCCTTTGAATTCAATACCATAGGTGTGTGTGACGGTATCGCGATGGGGCATCTTGGCATGCGTTACTCCCTGGCAAGCAGAGAGCTGATCGCTGACAGTGTCGAGACCGTAGCACAGGCACACCGTCTTGACGGCCTTGTCTGTATTCCCAATTGCGATAAAATAACGCCGGGCATGATGATGGCTGCCGTCCGCATGAACATTCCGGTTATTTTTGTTTCCGGTGGGCCGATGAAAAAGGGCCGCACCCCTTCCGGGGAAACCGTTGACCTCATTTCGGTTTTTGAAGCTGTCGGCCGTCACAGTACAGGAACGATAAGTGAAGAGGAACTTGGCGTCATAGAAGACCATGCCTGCCCCACCTGCGGTTCCTGCTCCGGGATGTTCACGGCAAACTCCATGAACTGCCTTTGTGAGGCGCTCGGTTTCGCCCTTCCGGGAAACGGAACAATACCTGCCGTAGACCCCAGACGACTGGAACTGGTCAGAGAGGCTTCCCGGCGCATCATCGATCTGGTTGAAAAGGATACTAAACCACGGGATATTCTCTCCCGGGAGTCATTACTCAACGCCTTTGCTCTCGACTTCGCGATGGGCGGCAGCACGAACACCATCCTCCATACACTGGCTGTTGCCAATGAAGGCGAGGTAGAGTTCGATTTTTCCGAACTCAATGCTCTTTCCGCAAAAACGCCCTATATCTGCAAGGTCAGTCCTGCAACGCAGAATGTTCATATTGAGGATGTCGACCGGGCCGGAGGTGTTTCAGCGATCTTGAAGGAACTTTCCAGAATCGACGGTCTGCTCGACCTGACAAGACCTACCGTCACAGGAAAAACCCTCGGGGAAAACATCGAGCATGCCGTTATTACTGACAGTTCTGTCATCCGCACCGTTGCATCCCCTTATGCCCCAACCGGCGGCCTCGCGGTTCTTTACGGCAATCTTGCTCCCGAAGGAGCTGTGGTAAAAACCGGTGCCGTCAGTGAATCGATGATGAACCATACCGGCCCCGCCAAGGTCTATGAGTGCCAGGATGACGCCCTGACAGGCATCATGGAGGGAGATGTCGTTGCCGGCGATGTCGTGGTCATCCGGTATGAAGGACCAAAGGGCGGCCCCGGAATGCCCGAAATGCTCTCCCCTACCAGCGCGATCATGGGTCGGGGCCTCGGAGAGTCTGTCGCGCTTCTGACCGACGGCCGTTTCTCGGGGGGGTCAAGGGGTGCATGTGTCGGTCATGTATCCCCTGAAGCTGCCGAAAGAGGACCGATTGCGGCTGTCCGGAACGGAGATATGATCACCATCGATATCCCGAACAGAACGATGTCTGTCGATCTCCCGGATGCCGCCATTAAAGAAAGACTTGCGCTGGTTCCTCAATTCGTTCCGAAAATCACTACGGGCTACCTGTCAAGGTACGCACAAATGGTTACTTCGGCCAATACCGGCGCGATATTGCAAAACCCGGTCTGTAAAAAACAATAAACAACGATAACTCATGCATACATCCGGTCAAATAATGAACGGCTCTGAAATACTCTTTGAATGCCTGCGCAGGGAACATGTCGAATACATTTTCGGCTATCCGGGCGGAGCCCTCCTGAAGGTCTATGAAACGCTCCACGACGTCAAGGATATCAAACATATCCTTGTCCGGCACGAACAGGGAGCCACCCACATGGCCGAAGGGTACGCGCGTGCCACCGGCAAACCCGGAGTAGTACTGGTCACATCCGGTCCCGGCGCGACAAATACGGTCACAGGGATATCCAACGCATATATGGATTCATCTCCAATGGTTGTCTTTACCGGTCAGGTACCCAGCACACTGATCGGGAACGACGCATTCCAGGAAGCTGATATTGTCGGCATTACCCGCCCGATAACGAAACATAATTTTCTGGTCAAGGACGTCAAGGACATGGCCATGACGATCAGAAAAGCGTTTTTTCTGGCGACACAGGGAAGGCCGGGCCCGGTTCTGGTTGACCTCCCGAAAGATATCCTCAGTTCCGAATGTACGTTCAACTGGCCGGAAAAAATAGACATACGCGGCTTCAAACCGACAATCAAGGGGCATGAAAACCAGATCAGGAAAGCTGCCTCGATGATCGCAAGAGCCAAACAGCCGCTGCTCTATGTCGGAGGGGGCGTCATTGCATCAGGGGCTTCGGACGCGCTCAGAAAGCTGGCCATCGAACAGGACATCCCGGTCACCATGACCCTTCAGGGCCTCGGCGCGTTTCCCGGAAACCACTCTTTGAGCATGGGAATGCTCGGCATGCACGGTACGTTCTGGGCAAACCAGGCAATCAATACCTGCGACCTGCTCATCACGGTCGGCGCGAGATTTGACGACAGGGTCACCGGCAAGATAGATACATTTGCGACCCATGCGTACAAAATCCATAATGATATCGATCCCACAAACATCGATAAAAACATAAAGGTTGACCTGCCGGTTGTAGGTGATTCAAAAAGTTTCCTTGAAGGAGTCCTCAAAGCCCTCCCGAAAACGAGGGAAAACCGTCAAGCATGGCTTGACAAGATTGCTCAATGGCAGAAGGAGTGCCCGCTGACCTTTACAAACGAGCAGGATACGTTAAAAACCGAATTTGTCATTGATGAGGTTTCCAGGCAGACCGGAGGAAACGCGGTTGTGACTACCGATGTCGGCCAGCACCAGATGTGGACCGCCCAGCATTACAAATTCATCAACCCGCGTTCAATCATTACAAGCGGCGGCCTCGGCACCATGGGTTACGGTCTTCCGGCAGCCATCGGAGCCGCTTTCGGAATTCAGGACCGACCGGTCGTGCTGTTCTGTGGTGACGGGGGGTTCATGATGAATATCCAGGAACTTGTCACTGCGGTTTCCTATAAGCTGCCGATCAAGATATTCCTGATCAACAATAACTTCCTCGGCATGGTCCGCCAGTGGCAGGAGCTTTTCCATCAGGAAAAGTACTCATTTACGGACCTTCAGCAGAGCAACCCTGACTTTGTGCGTGTTGCAGAAGCTTTCGGCGTCAAAGCGCTCAGCGCAGGCAATCCGGCTGAAGCAGAAAAAGCCGTCAAAGAGGCACTTGCCTACAATGAAGGCCCGGTACTTGTCGAGTTCAAAGTCATTAAAAAAGACATGGTTTTCCCTATGGTGCCCGCAGGCGCCTCCATCTCAGACATGCTTTTTGAAAGGCTGAACCCTAAAACAATGGTCTAACTGCAGCTATGAAACATATCATATCCGTACTGGTTGAAAACAAATTCGGTACGCTCAACAGGGTTGCCGCCATGTTCAGCGCGCGGGGCTTCAACCTTGAAAGCATATCCATCGGTGAAACCGAAGACAACGAAATATCCCGTATGACTATCGTCACCAGAGGAGACGACAGCATCATCAGTCAGATACTCAAGCAGCTCAACCGGCTTATAGACACCCTCAAAGTGGTCGATGTGACCCACAAGCCGCATATATCACGAGAGGTGCTTCTGATGACCCTGAATCGGGGAAAACAGTCGCAGCAGGAGATTTTCAATCTGATCGATGTTTTTAAGGCAAAAGTCGTGGATATAAAACAAAAATCCATTACTATTGAGGTCGTTGGATCACCTGACAAGATCAATACAACCATTGAGATGTTCAGGCCTCTCGGCATCAAGGAAATCGCCCGCTCCGGCACGGTAGCAATGACCCGTGGCGAGAGCTGAGCTGTTGTATTTTTTATAACATCCATCAATAAATACAGACACTATGAACGCATACTATGAGCAGGACGCGGACCTGAAGTACCTGCAGGGAAAAAACATTGCCGTTCTCGGCTTCGGCAGCCAGGGGCACGCTCACGCTCTGAACCTGAAAGAGAGCGGCCTGAATGTCTGTGTCGGACTGAGACCTGACAGCTCTTCCTGTGAAAAGGCGCGAGAGAACGGTCTTGAAGTCAACACGATAGCCGACGCGGTAGCGTGGGCGGACATCGTTATGGTACTTCTCCCTGACCAGTACCAGAAAAGCATCTATGAGAGTGAAATCAAACCGAACCTGAAAGAAGGAAACACCCTTGCGTTCGCTCATGGCTTCAATATTCATTACAACCAGATTGTTCCTCCCGAGACGGTCAATGTCATCATGATTGCACCGAAAAGCCCCGGTCATCTCGTACGACGCACCTATACCCAGGGCAACGGCGTCCCCTGCCTGATCGCCGTACATCAGGACTATACCGGCGAAGCCAGACAGCAGGCTCTGGCATGGGCAAAAGGCCTCGGAGGAACGAAAGCGGGCGTTATAGAAACCACGTTCAAGAACGAGACGGAAACCGATCTTTTCGGCGAACAGGCTGTTCTCTGCGGCGGCTCGGCTGAGCTCATCAAGGCAGGTTTTGAAACCCTTGTCGAAGCGGGTTACCCGGAAGAACTTGCCTACTTCGAATGCATGCATGAGCTGAAACTCATTGTTGATCTCTACTATGAAGGCGGGCTTTCCCGCATGAACTATTCCGTCAGCGACACCGCGGAATACGGCGGCATGACACGCGGTCCGAGAGTGATAACCTCCGATGTGAAAGCTGAAATGAAAAAAATACTTGAAGAGGTACAGGACGGCCGCTTTGCCAAAGAATTTATCGACGAATGCAACGCAGGCTACCCGAACATGAAAAAACTGCGCGAGTCCAACGCCGATCATCCGATCGAAAAGGTCGGGGCAAAACTCCGTGACATGATGAGCTGGCTTCTGAAAAAATAAACAAGAACGAATGTTGAAGATAGTATCCATACCCGGCGACGGCATCGGACCGGAAGTCGTTTCCAGTGCCATTCAGGTCCTGGACGTGTTAGCTGAAAAGCATAACCTGGACATATCGATCGATGAACATCTCTTCGGTGGTGCATCGTACGATGAACACGGAGAGATGCTTACCGATGAAACCCTCGAGGCGTGCAAAAACTGTGACGCAGTTCTGCTCGGTGCTGTTGGAGGTCCGAAATGGGAAAACCTTCCCCACGAAAAAAAGCCGGAAGCGGCACTACTCAAGATCCGGAAGGAACTCGGCCTGTTTGCAAACCTTCGCCCCGCGAAAGTTTACGATGCACTTATCGGCGCATCCTCACTCAAACCGGAGATCCTCTCCGGAACAGACTTCATGGTCATCAGGGAACTGACCGGCGGCATTTATTTCGGCCAGCCGAGAGGCTATGACGACAACAAAGGCTGGAATACCATGGTGTATGAAAAATACGAGGTCGAGCGCATCGCCCGTCTTGGCTTCGAAACAGCCATGAAGCGAAAAAAACAGCTGATCAGCATAGACAAGGCAAACGTGCTGGAATGTTCACAGTTCTGGAGAAACATTGTCCATGAAATACACAAAGAGTTCCCGGAAGTCACGCTGACTGACATGTATGTCGATAATGCTGCGATGCAGATTGTCCGCGATCCGAAACAGTTTGACGTCATTGTCACAAAGAACCTTTTTGGAGACATTCTCAGTGACATTTCCGGCATGATCACCGGCAGCCTCGGCATGCTTCCTTCCGCCAGCATCGGTAGCAAACATGCTCTTTACGAACCGATTCACGGCAGTGCTCCTGATATCGCGGGACAGAACAAGGCGAACCCTATTGCGACCATCGGTTCGGTGGCCATGATGTTCGAACACAGCTTCGCCATGCCGCATGTCGCAGAGGAAATCTACCAGGCCATAGAGACAGTTCTTGAATCCGGAATGCGGACCGCAGACATCGCGAATGACAGCGACAATGTTGTGTCAACAGATGAAATCACCGACGCCATCTCAGCCGGCCTGGAGGCATCGTAACCATCGAAGGATGCATCGTGAAAGAGAAAGTACTGATATTTGACACCACCCTGCGTGACGGAGAACAGTCGCCGGGCGCGTCGCTTAACCTTCAGGAAAAGGTCGAGATCGCCCGGCAGCTCGAGAAGCTCAATGTAGACATCATAGAAGCCGGCTTTCCCGCTTCTTCTCCTCTGCAGTTCGAGGCGGTCCACCGGGTTGGTGAAGAATCAGGAAAAACAGTAGCCGCGCTCTGCAGGGCCATGGAGCATGATATCAAAAGCGCCCACGAAGCCCTGCGCAATGCCAGATACCCGAGGATACACACCTTTATCAGTACCTCCGCCATTCATATCATGGGCAAATTCAGCAACGATCGTTACGGCAAAACGCTTGCTGAGAAACAGCAGACAATCCTGAAAATGGCTGTAGAGGCTGTCAGCTATGCCAAAACCTTCACCGATGACGTCGAGTTCTCCGCTGAAGACGCAGGAAGAACCGACCCGGCCTACCTTGCAGAAATCATCGAAGCGGTTATCTCCGCCGGTGCTTCAACCGTGAACATCCCTGACACCACCGGTTATACCTGGCCTTCTGAATTCGGCAGAAAAATCGCCGACCTGAAAAAAAGCGTCCCCAACATTGACCAAGCGGTTATCAGCGTGCATTGTCACAATGATCTGGGACTTGCCGTTGCCAACACACTCAGTTCCGTAGAAAACGGGGCGAGACAGGCTGAATGCTCGATCAACGGTATAGGAGAACGGGCAGGCAACGCGTCACTCGAAGAAATTGTCATGGCGCTTACAGTCCGCAGTGATCTTCACAACTTCTCTACCGGCATCGTCACCGAAGAGATCTACAACACAAGCCGAATGGTGTCCTCTTTCACCGGCCTTATCGTCCAGCCCAACAAGGCTATTGTAGGAGATAACGCGTTTGCGCACGAATCCGGCATACATCAGGACGGTATGCTTAAAAACCGTCATACCTACGAGGTGATGACCCCTGAATCCGTCGGTGTCCCGCAGACCACGATTGTCCTGGGACGTCATTCGGGCAAACACGGGCTGCAGGCTCGTCTCAGCGCCCTGGGATACAAGGTTACCGGCGCCGAACTTGAAACAGTCTACGCGCGTTTCGTTTCCTTGGCTGACAAGAAAAAAGAGATCTACGATGACGATCTCAGAGTGCTCATGGGAGATGAGCTGAACAAACTGATCGAACCGCTTGAACTCGACTACCTTCATATCAACAGCGGAACAGCGTCCATCCCGACCGCGACAGTACGTATCCGGTCCAAAGGGAAAACCTATGAGGAATCCTCGACGGGAGACGGACCGGTCGATGCTTGTTTTAAAGCGATTGAACGGGCGTTGAGCCTCGGCTCGCTCCTCCACTCCTATTCCGTGCGCTCAACAACCGCGGGACGCCAGGCGCTCGGGGAAGCAACCGTCAAGCTCAACTGTGACGATCGGCTCTTTACCGGACGCGGCGTCTCTACCGATATCATCGAAGCAAGCGCCAAAGCATATCTGCAGGCATTGCGCCTGCATCAGAACGCCTCGGGTAACGACATCACAACTACAATCGAAAACACGATTTAAGAGTACCATGACACAAACAATAACGCAGAAAATCCTCGCCAGAGCCGCCAACCGCAAATTTGTCGAGGCGGGAGAAAATATCTGGCTCAACGTTGACGTCCTGCTCACCCATGATGTGTGTGGCCCGCCGACCTTCGACATTTTCAGGGAAAAATTCGGTCCGGAAGCAAACGTGTGGGACCCGGAAAAGATTGTGGTTCTTCCTGATCACTACATATTCACTGAAAACGAGCACGCACACCGCAACATCGATCTTCTTCGTGAGTTCGCCAGTGAGCAGAAACTGCCAAACTACTACGATGTTGGAACAAAACGCTACAAAGGGGTCTGTCATGTCGCTCTTGCCCAGGAAGGCTATAACCTCCCCGGCACGGTGCTGTTCGGAACCGATTCGCATACCTGTACCTCGGGGGCGTTCGGCATGTTCGGAACAGGAATAGGCAACACAGATGCCGCCTTTATCCTCGGCACAGGCAAGATCTGGGAAAAAGTACCGGAATCAATGAAGTTCATCTTTGAAGGCGAGATGCCGGAATACCTGATGGCCAAAGATCTGATCCTGCAGATACTGGGTGATATCACTACCGACGGAGCGACCTATCGCGCCATGGAGTTTGACGGTTCGGCAGTGTTCTCGTTGCCGATGGAAGAGCGAATGACGCTCACCAATATGGCAATCGAAGCCGGTGGAATGAGTGGAATCATCGCAGCCGATTCGACCACGGAAGCCTATGTCAAAGAACGTAGCGACAAGCCTTACGAAATATTTACCAGCGACCCCGACGCCCTGTATCACAGCATCCGCCGCTACAAAACAGAAGAACTCGAACCGGTTGTCGCCATGCCGCACAGCCCGGACAACCGCGCGACGGTTCGAAGCGTTCAGGGCACGAAAATAACCAAATCATATATCGGCTCATGCACCGGAGGTAAACTCATCGACTTCGTTATGGCGGCAAAAGTCCTGAAAGGAAACACGGTTTCCGTACCGACCAATATTGTACCCGCAACCGTTGAAGTTGCCCAAAGCCTTACAACAGAAGAGTTCGACGGTCAGCCGATCATAACAATCCTTAAAGAGGCAGGATGCACAATCGCTCCTCCTTCATGCGCGGCATGCCTTGGCGGTCCATCAGATACCTTTGGACGTTCCGTAGATAACGATCTTGTAGTCTCTACAACAAACAGGAACTTTCCCGGACGTATGGGAAGCAAAAAAGCAGGCGTCTGCCTCGCTTCACCGCTCACAGCTGCCGCTTCAGCAATTACCGGAAAACTTACTGATCCGAGAGAATTCCTCAGATAATCAGGCCTAACATCAGATGAAACCGTAAAGAGAAAGAACCGAATATGGATACCATCATACAAGGAAAAGCCTACGTACTGGGCAAAAACATCGATACCGACCAGATCATACCGGCCGAGCACCTCGTCTACAGCCTTTCAGATCCGGAAGAGGTGAAACTCTACGGCAGATACGCTCTTGCAGGAGTACCGATCGATGAGGCCGGTCTGCCGGAAGGAGGACATCCGTTTGTCGCAGAGGATCGCTTCGAATCGGACTACTCGATCATCATAGCAGGTCCGAACTTCGGGTGCGGCTCATCACGTGAGCATGCCCCGTTCTCCCTTCAGGTCGCAGGAGTCCGGGCGATAGTCGCAGAATCATACGCAAGAATCTTCTACCGCAACTGTGTAGACGGCGGATTTGTTATACCTTACGAAACAGCTGAACAGCTGAACAAAACCGTTCTCACCGGAGACGATCTCAAGATCGATATTGAAAAGAACACCATCACCAACCTGACTCAGGGTATCACCTACGAGCTCAACCCGTTAGGGGACGTGTTCAATATCGTCATGGCAGGGGGCATTTTTGAATACGCCAGACAGAACAATATTATAAACTCCTGATAAAACGAACGATCCATTCAGGAAAGGAAACATATATGAAAGGAAGAAACGCCATCGAACTCTATGACACAACGCTCAGAGACGGGACCCAGGGGGAAAAAATAACCCTCTCCGTTCAGGACAAGCTGCTCATAGCAGAAAAACTCGATGAGTTCGGTGTCGACTACATAGAAGGAGGATGGCCCAGCAGCAACCCGAAAGATGAAGAGTTTTTCAGCCGGGCGCTGCACCTGAAGCTTAAGAACGCCAAACTCTGCGCGTTTGGCTCAACAGCGAGAAAACCGGACAACATCCGGAACGACCCGAACCTTGTCGGCCTCCTGAAATCGGAAACACCGGTCATAACCATATTCGGTAAAACCTGGAAAGCGCATTCAGAAAGAGGGCTGGGACTGCAGGATGCTGAAAATGCCGAGCTTATCTATAAATCAGTCCTCCATCTGAAAAACGAGGGCCGGAAAGTACTGTTCGATGCCGAACATTTTTTTGACGGCTACAAGGATGACGCCGCATTTGCCCTGCGCATGCTTTTATCGGCAGAAGAAGCAGGCGCTGAACGTCTTGTTCTGTGTGATACCAACGGGGGTACGATGCCCCATGAAATCTTCGAGATAGTCAAAACGGTTATCTCCGCGACAAGCATTCCGGTCGGCATCCACACCCATAACGACAGTGAACTTGCCGTAGCCAACGCACTTTCCGCATTGCGTGCAGGAGCGATGCATGTACAGGGCACCATCAACGGCATCGGGGAACGATGCGGCAACGCGAACCTTATCAGCATCATCCCCAACGTCCTGCTGAAACTCAACGGACAGTTTCATCACAAGCTGAAGCTGAGCCAGCTTACATCACTTTCCAACTATGTCTATGAATTGCTGAACATTCCCCCTGACAACCGTGCTCCCTTTGTAGGAAAATCGGCATTCGCCCATAAGGGCGGCATTCACGTCAGCGCGGTCATGAAGGAAAGTGCCCTTTACGAACACATTGACCCTAAAACTGTTGGAAACCGCCAGCGCGTGCTTGTATCGGAACTCGCTGGACAGAGTAATATCCGTTACAAGGCAAAAGAACTCGGTATAGCGTTGCCGGAAAACGGAGAGCTCTTCAAGAGACTCGTTCAGCGCATCAAAAAACTTGAATATGAAGGCTTCCAGTTCGATGTCGCCGAAGCCTCTTTTGAACTGCTGCTTCATCAGGAACTCGGAGAGTTCAAGCCTTTCTTCGAGATACTTGAATCCAAAGTACATATCGAATCCGGTAAAAACCGGGAACCGGTTGACCAGGCAATTCTGAAAATAGAGGTAAACGACGAAATCGAGATGACCGCGGCAGACGGTGACGGGCCGGTCAACGCTCTGGACAAAGCATTGCGCAAGGTTCTGCGCGGCTTCTTTCCTTCAATACGCGCCATTCGTCTGGTGGACTACAAGGTTCGCGTACTCGAAGAGAGAAAGGGCACAAGCGCCAAAGTACGGGTACTTATCCAAACCAGCGACGGCCACACCACATGGTCAACTGTCGGCGTCTCGACGAACATCATCGATGCGAGTCTTCAGGCACTGAGCGACAGCCTGAACTACCACCTGTTCAACGCACAGGCAGCCCCGTGTGCCCCGACGTCAACCGAAACGGTAGAGCTCTAAAGAGATCCTGTACATTACCTGATACCGGCCCTGCACATCCCCGTACAGGGCCTGAAAAGCAACGATAGCGTTGCCTTTCCGACCCCTTCCTGTTCCGCTTTTTTCATTTCCGGGATAATGCGTATTATTATTTATAACCGCTTAATCCCTGCCGCCATGTATACAAGAAAAACCTTGCACCTGATTCCCCCGCTCTTCCTGCTCATGGCGCTCTTTTCTTTCAGCCCGCCGGCAGCGCCCGGAAAAACAGAAAAACCGGAACCGATGCAATCAACCGAAGCTGAAAAAAGAGAGAATACAGCATTCGCGCTGGATCTCTATCACACCATAGGAAAAAGCACGAAAGGCAACATCTTCTTTTCGCCCTATAGTATCTCATCGGGACTCTCAATGACCCTTTCCGGTGCAGCCGGGACTACCGCACGTCAGATGGCCGATATGCTCTACGCTCCTGAAGATCTACAGCAATACCATCACACCCGGGCATCGAGAGCAGCAGAGATCAGCAGCATCGCAAAAAAAGGAAGCGTCACGCTCGAAACCGCAAACGGGCTCTTTCCCCAGAAAGGCTATGAGCTGTCAAAAACATTTGTTCAGGAACTGCTCACCGTGTACCGTTCGACGCTGACTCCGGTTGACTACCGGGCGAACACTGAAAAAGCGAGAAACACCATCAACAGATGGGTGGAACAAAGAACCCGAAACACCATCCGTGAGCTCATACAGCCGGGAATTCTCAACACCCTTTCAAGACTTACCCTTGTCAACGCCATCTATTTCAAAGGTGACTGGAAAAAAGCTTTTGCCGAGTCAGAGACCACTGCCGCCGATTTTTATACCGACAAGAGGTCAACGTCAACAGTCTCCATGATGCATCAGGAAAACACCTTCCCTTACACGCTCTCAGATTCCCTTCAGATTCTTGAGCTCCCCTACTCCGGAGAAGATATTTCAATGCTCGTCCTGCTGCCTGAAAAAAACAAAGGGCTTGCCGGGCTCGAAGCCGATCTTACAGCTGAAAAGCTCTCACTCTGGACAGATTCCCTCAAACCGCAAAAGGTAAGGGTATTCCTCCCGAAATTCACCATGTCATCAACCCTGCGTCTTGATGATTCCCTGAAAAAACTTGGAATGACTGACGCGTTTGATCCCGGGACAGCAGATTTCTCACCAATGACCGTCAATAAGGACAAACTTTTCATCGGAGCAGTCGTTCACAAGGCTTTTGTCGATGTCAACGAAGCGGGAACCGAAGCCTCTGCGGCAACCGGCGTTGTAGTCGGCCTGACATCCGCTGTTCGCGCACCGACGCTCGTTTTCAGGGCCGATCATCCGTTTCTTGTTCTTATCAGGTCGAACCGTTCCGGCTCAATTCTGTTCATGGGAAGAGTTTCCGAACCGGATAGTGACTGACAGTCGAATAATGACTCTTCCATAGAACACTATCGAGAATGAGCAAAAAAGTCCTCTACATCGACGTAGAAACAACCGGCACCAACCCTGCGAAACACGGGATCATCCAGATAGGGGCTATCATGGAGGTTTCCGGTATCATCGCAGGAGAGCTGAATCTCAAATGCGCCCCTCACAGTGGCGCTGACATTGACGATCAGGCGCTGACAATAACAGGCACAAGCAGGAAGGAACTGACTCACAGAATGAGCAGCAAGGAAGCACTGCTTCAATTCAAACAGTTTCTCAACCGTTACATCGAACAGTATGACCGCGAAGACAAATGTTATCCTGCCGGATACAATGTGCACTTTGACCTTGACTTCATACAGCAGTGGTTCAAAATGCACGGCGACAAATACGGAATAGGATCGTACGTGAACTGGAGAAGGCTTGACCCCCTTCCCGTCCTGTTTATGAAAGATTTCACCGGAGCCCTTCATCTGCCTGACTACAAGCTCGAAACAGTCTGTCGCCACTATGGCATCAGGCTTGAGGCCCATGACGCGTTCTCCGATATTCGAGCGACAAGAGAACTGCTGACAAAACTGCTCTAAAAATATTGCGCCAAAAACGGAGATTCCTGAACGGTAACAACCGAGCGGACAAAAAAAAAGCGGCCTAGCAGACCGCTTTTCTTCGAGCAGGCGTCCCCCATTACGCCTGCCCAACCCCACGGGCGTGAGGTTGAAATTTTAACTATAATAATAGTAGCAATGAGTGCGCCAAAACAGAACGAAGTATAAGCAAAGAGCGAATCGTGTAATAATAGTGAAATAAGTCCCTCTCGCACATAGCCCAAAACAATACGGGACTCAGAATGAGAAAGTCAAATCGTTTTGAGACGCAGCCATAACAAAAAAAGAGGCGGACTGCACGGCAGAGGGCTTATGAATCACAGAGAAGGTTCTTCATGGGTCACACAGTGAATGGCGCCAAGTCCCCACACAAGATCGGTGCAATCGATTCCCGTCACCTCCCGTGACGGAAAGCATCGGGCAAGGATATCGAGAGCAACCCGGTCTTTCTCACAACCGTAAACCGGAACAAGCACCTGGCTGTTGGCGATATAGAAGTTTGCATAGCTGGCCGGCAGCCTTTCATTTTCATAATACACCGCATCCGGCATCGGCAGTGTCACAATCCGCAAGGGTTTGTCTTCAAGATCTGTATACTGCTGAAGCCGCCGGTAATTCTCCAGCAATACCGCATGATTTTCATCTTCCGGATTTTCTTCAACGGTAATGACAACCGTTCTTTCATCAACAAAACGCGCCATATCATCAACGTGCCCGTCGGTATCATCACCCGCGATACCATCTTTCAGCCAGAGAATTTTCTCTACTCCGAGATAGTATTTGAGCGCGTTCTCGATATCTTCCTTTACCATGTCCGGATTGCGGTTGGAATTGAGCAGACACGCCTCTGTTGTCAGAAGCAACCCCTTACCGTTCACATCGATAGCCCCCCCTTCCAGCACCATATCCGTTGAAACCAGCCTGACTCCCTGCTCTGCGGCAACCCTTTCAGCAACCGCTGCGTCGCTGTCATAGGGCTCATATTTTCCCCCCCATGCATTGAATTTCCAGTTCAGAATAACTTTTTCCAACCCTTCTTCCGTGCGTCTGAACACGTAGTTCGGCCCATGATCACGGCACCATGCATCGTCCGTTGGTATCAGATGAAAAACAATGTTTTGCATGCACGATGCATCCTTCACAAAACGCCTGATCCGCTCTCGGGCATCATACTCCATTTCCGGCCCGAGAACGTTGATATGCACCGTTTCAAAACGGCAGAGGTGCGCTGCGATTCGAGCAAAAACGTCGGGTACAGGGCCGAATTTACCGGGCCATGAGGCTTCTTTATGAGGCCATGAGAGCCATGTGGCATCATGAGGCGCCCACTCGGGCGGCATAGTGTAGCTTTCCGGACGCATTGACCTTACGCAGCCTCCTGTGCTGACCGCCTTATCCGTACAATACGCTGAAGAACCGGGGGATGAGAGTAGTTGAGAAAAACATAGAGCGGATGAGGTGTCAGATTGGAGAGATTTTTTCTTGAAAGCTTCTTAAGCGCCTCTACCAGAGTGGAGCCGCCGCTGTAGGTTGTTACCGCGAAATGATCTGCCTGAAACTCGTGACGTCTCGAGAGGGACTGGAGAAAAACCGAAAGAATGAATTCAACAGGAGAATAGAGCAGGGAAAAAAACAGAAGGCTGGCGTAAACGGAAAGCTCATCCATAAAAAAAGCATCGAAAAGAGCCCGATTATTCATGAAAACAGAAAGCAGGAAAAAAACCACGCCCATATTGACCACGCTGAGCCACATCGAGATCAGAATATGCTTTTTCCTGTAATGGCCTATTTCATGAGCCAGAACGGCAACGATCTCCGTAACGGAGTGGTTCTCGACAAGCGTATCGAAAAGCGCGATACGTTTCTGCTTTCCAAAACCGGTAAAGAAGGCATTTGCCTTGGAGGAACGTTTCGAGCCGTCAATGACATAGATCCCCGTCAAAGGAAAATCAACCGAGCGCGCATACTCCATAATAGCGCCCTTCAGCTCTCCATCCTCAAGGGGTGTAAACTTGTTGAACAATGGCATGATGAGTGTTGGCGCGATATACTGAAGCAGAAAACCGAAAAGCGAGACAGCGGCCCAGGCCCATAACCAGGCAAGTGAACCGGAATTCTCGAAAAACCATAACAGTCCGGCAAGTACAGGTGTACCAAGCAGAAGAGCGAGAAACACGGCTTTCACTTTATCAGCCATGAACGTGACGGGAGAGGTTTTGTTGAACCCGAATTTTTCCTCAAGAACAAAGGTATGATAGACACCGAACGGCAAAGAGATGAGCGCCTGAAGCAAAAGCAGGACGCCGATATAGAAAAGACCGGTAACAAGAGGGGAAAAACCTGCGCCCCTGACGAGCAGATCAAGAAAATTAAACCCTCCGGAAAACCAGAAAACAAGCAGAACCACAAGATCAAATGCAGCGGTCACAAGAGAAAACACCGTGGTATGACGAAGATATCGCTGGGACTGCTCATATGCGTCCCTGTCGTAGACATCCTGAAACTCATAAGGCAGATCCGCCCCGGCAGCCTTGAGGTTCATTACATCCGAAACCAGCTTCAGTATAAACGTACCGAAAAGAGTCCCCAGTATCACAATACCGTATAGATTCATGCACAATTCCCGATTGCCACCATTCTGAGTTCTGAGTTCTGAGTTCTGAGTTCTGAGTTCTGAGTTCTGAGTTCTGAGTTCTGAGTTCTGAGTTCTGAGTTCTGAG
>Ga0180433_10000955_pt1 | contig 49075 bp, 56 predicted proteins | sample SS_ome_8_FD_132980 | JGI IMG/M metagenome (GOLD analysis project Ga0180433, IMG submission 132980) | Hypersaline lake sediment archaeal communities from the Salton Sea, California, USA - SS_1_D_1 metaG | ecosystem: Environmental > Aquatic > Non-marine Saline and Alkaline > Hypersaline >...
AAGATGCTGGTACCCAAGGACAAGACCCTGAAGCGGGCCGAAGACGCCACCGCGTACCTTCGGTCCATCGGGTTCACCGGCACGTTCAAGGTCGTGGCCGTCCGCATGGAAGGAACGGCCAAGTCCGAAACCCGCACCGTCATCGACCTGAAGTAATCCCACGGAAGGGATCAACCTTTGCCCGACCACAAAACCCACACCTGGATCGTCCCGGTCGTCGGCGCGGCGCTGCTGCTGGGCCTGCTCGGCTGGGCGATCCTCACGGAGTTGTACCGATGATACGAACCGTCCGAATAGACGAACCGGCCCGCCGGCTTGACGAAACGGCCCTGGCCGAAGAAGTCGCCAAGCGCGAAGGCGGCAAGAACGAACTGAACATCGCGCAGATCACCGAAGTCACCCAGCACGCCCTGGACATTCTGGGCGAAGCCTTCGCCGAAGGTCCGCTGGCCATCTTCGAAACCCTGGCCCACCACGCGCCGGGCGCCCCGGGGCACGCCCTGTGAGCCGACGCAGCGAACAAACGCTGGAAGCGGTGAAGGTCGAGCGGGCCCTGGTCGGTTGCGTTCTCGCCGACCAGGTTCACCTGCCCGACCTTCACCGCGCTGTCGGGGCGTCCGACGCCTTCATGGACGGCCGGCACAAGGCCGTCTGGGAAGCGATGATCGCCTACCAGGCCGATGGGCACCCGGCCGACGACACGATCTTCATGGACTGGCTGGCCACACAGGGCCTTCTGGATGCGTGCGGGGGCGTGGACTACCTCACGTCGTGCGTCGAAGACGTGGTGAGTCTGGACCACGCCCAGAAGTACGCCGCGGTCGTGGCCGACAAGTACCACCGCCGGCGAATGGTCGCCCTGTTCCAGAACGCCGCCAGGGACATCGAACAGAAGGGCACCGACCCGAACGAAGCCATGACGGCGCTGCTGGACAAGGCGTATGCCGAGTCCGACATACGCGGGGCCGTGCCGATGGATCGGGTGTCGGCGTCGATCGAACAGACCGCAACCGAAGGCGTGGGGCACATTCCCACCGGATTCGCCAGCCTGGACGGCCTTATCCTGGGCATGGTGCGTGGCACGCTGACCGTGATCGGCGCCCGCCCATCCCAGGGTAAGACCGCCCTGGCTGTCTGGATCGCCTACCACGCCGCCGCCGACCAGGGCGTCCCGGTTTACTTCAGTAGCCTGGAAATGCCCAAGGAACAGATCGTGCTACGCCTGGCGTGCGGCCTGGCCGAAGTGTCTGTCCACCGAGCCCTGGGCGGCCAGTTGGAAGACGACGAGATAGCCCGCCTGAAGGCCGTCAGGAAGGACGTGGACGCCCTGCCCATCTACATCGACGACGAAGCCGGCGTGGACCTGCCGCTGGTAGCGGGGCGTGTGCGGGCCGCCAGGTCGCTGTACGGGATCGGCCTGCACGTCGTCGACTATATCCAGCGCGTCGGCACGGGGCACATGCAACGTGCCAACCGGTACGAGCGGGTCGCCGCGGTGTCGGCCGGCCTGAAGAAGATTGCCAAGGACTTGGATATTCCGGTGCTGTCGGCGTGCATGGTGGGCCGGTCGAAGGATCGGCGGAAGAAGAAGGAACCGCCGACGATGGAAGACCTGCGCGAGTCGGCCGATATTGAAGCCGACGCCGACACGATTCTGCTGTTGCACAACCAGGCGCCGCAGAACCGAGACACACAGCAGATCATGGACATTGACGTCCTAGTGCCGAAACAACGCAACGGGCCGACCGGCGAGCGGAAGCTGCGCCTGGAGCCGACCACGATTCGCTTTTTTGATGACCAGGAAGACCTGCCGTTTGAACCAGGGAGCCCGATCGCGTCAGATGATCCGAACCTGTACGAACCGCCCTTTTAACCCGACGGAGTGAACACGATGAACGACACGCTTACCAACGAGCAAGCCGCCCGCGCGGCAGGGGGTGGGTGATGAAGATACAGACGGCGATGAAGAAACTGACGCCCTTCAGGAAGTTCTGGCGCATCCAGATTGAACTGGGCGACCAGTGGAACTACCCGACGGTGACGGCCAAGGTGACGTATACCTGGAAGATCAAATCACTGGGGCCGAAGCAACCACCAGAAGTCGTCACGCGGGAACGCTACCTGGCCAATGCCATCAATGCGATGGCCCGCAAGCTGTTCCTGATCGACCAGGCCCGCGCAGCGTTCGCCGAATACCAGGAACTGGTCGACAAGGCAAGGATCATCTGATGCCTGGAACCGGCAACTATCGAATCGACCACCTGGGTCGGCAGATACCGCGGCGCAACTCCGTGCGGATGCGGCTGGAGAAAAGCACCGTCGAACTGCTGGGCCTGATCCGATCGCGCCGATGGGCCCTGGAGTGTCTTCAGTACGACGGCCTGGAGCGGCGCGACTACAAACAGCCCGGCCGTGACCCACGCAAGCCGACCAGGTGGTGCAACGTGGACGCCCTGGCCCGCCAGGCGTTCGCCTGGTACCTGATGCGGGTCAACCAACAGTGTGTGGACGCCGGCCTGAAGCTGTCGCAGATCACCACGGTACCCCGCACGGCGAACCTGCCACAGTACCCGATCGGCAAGCCGGGCCCGCCGGGCAAAGAGCCGCCGATCAAGCCGCCGGAACTGGCCGGCCCGATGTTGCCCCAGGACACGCTGGAACACTTCATCACCTTCAACGGGTTCATCCAGAGGGACAAGACATGAACAAGCCAGCCCATGACTTCACCGGCCTGGCCGACCTGGATTTCATCGACCTGGCCAAGACCCAGTGTAAGAACACGATCCGCAACACCGCGGCCGGGGCGTACCTGCTGGAAGCCCTGATCCGCCTGGAAGAACACAACCAAGGCCGACATCGCCGCCGGCAAGAAGGGCGAACTGAACGTGAAGGTCACGCTCCCAGGCGGAAGAACCTTCCGCGGGAAGCTGGCCAGGGCTTGACAATAGCCCAAGAACAGTGAATGATTTTTTTGCGGGCCCTGGCATCGGGGATGCCCGGGTAGAACGACAACTCCCAATCCCAACGGAGCAACATCATGGACACCGACACGACCGATGCCCGCACGTCTGAAGACGTGCTGGCCGAACAAACACGGTCGGACTTTGAAGCGGTCCAGGCCGGCCTGGAAGACGCCGATCTGTCCGAAGAAGAACGACACCTGTACGCCTATCTGCGGATGCGCAAGCAACTGGACGATGAGGAAACGCGCATCCAGGCCAACGTCGACCAGATCATGGCCGGCATCCAGGCGAAGAAGCGCCGGATCGACGAAGTGCTGCTGGCCGGCGTCGAACTGACCGCCAAGGAACTGATCGCCAGGCAGTCGGGCAAGGCCAAGTCGATCAAGACGCCGTTCGGCACGGTCGGCTTCCGGCAGTCCCGGCCGAAGGTGGTCATCGAAAACGAAGACGCCTTCGCCCTGGCGGCCAAGGACGACCCCGACGGCTTCGGTCAGGCCGTCAGCTACGAAGCGAAGGTCACGGCGGCCACGCTGGACACGCTCCCGCCCGGCGCCGAGAACCCGAAGCTGAAGATCGACAAGACCAAGGTGAAGGAACTGATCGAGTCGACTGGTGTGGAGCCGACCGGCGCCACGCTGACCGAGCCCATCGACACCTTCTACGTCAAGTAACCACAACGCGACCTGGGGCGGTCGGGCGATCCCCGGCGCCTGGCCGCCCCGCTTCTCGATGGAGCAACCGATGAACGTTAACCAACTCTTTTTGGGCGGGAACCTGACGCGCGATCCCGAACTGTCGTACCTGCCGTCGAACACGGCCGTCGTGAACATCGGCATCGCCGTCAACCGCAAGTGGAAGAACCAGGACGGCAAGGAAGGCGAAGACACGCTGTTCATCGACTGCGCGTGCTTCGGCCGGCGGGCGGAAGTCATCAATCAGTATTTCAAGAAGGGCGACAGCATCTTCGTCCAGGGGCGCCTGCAACTGGACCAGTGGACCGACCGCGAAGGCAACAAGCGGTCGAAGCACAAGGTCTTCATCCTGGACTTCCAGTTCGTGGGCGGCAAGAAGGGCGGCGGTGGTGGCCGGCGTGACGATGATCGCCAGGACGACCGCGGCGGCGGTGGCGGTGGCGGCCGGCGACACGATCCGCCCAGCCAGCAGGACGACGGCCCGCCCGACTACGACGACGACATTCCATTCTGACGCAATAGGACAATCCAATGACAACCGAACAGATCGTGGCCGCCCTGGCTGAACCGTTCCAGGAACATGAACTGGAATGGCGACAGCAGCGCGGCTTCGTGTACCAGGACCGCAAGACGAACCAGTGGTGCGGCGGTGCCGAGATTCTGACGTACATCGACAGCCGCGCCGTGATGAACCGACTCGACAAGGTGGTGGGTCCGGCCAACTGGCGCGACGGCTTCCAGTCGCTGACCCTGGCCGAAGGCAAGGTGGTCATCACCTGCACGCTGGAACTGAAGATCGACGGCGAGTGGATCGGCAAGACCGACGGCGCCGGCCAGTCCGACATCGAAGCCGAGAAGGGATCGCTGTCGGGTGCCATGAAGCGGGCCGCCGTGAAGTGGGGCATCGGCCGGTACCTGTACGGCCTGAAGCGCGTCACATACTTCGGCGAGCAAATCAGGGACGGCCGGGCACCGAAGGACACCCAGGCGATCGACGTGGTGTGCAAGCCGGCACGCAACGCGCCGAAGGACGCGCCGACGATCCGCGGCCACGTCTTCCCGCCAAAGCTGCCCGACTGGGCCTTGCCCAGCCAGAAGGAACCGCCGGTCGACACCGAAGGCATGTCCGACCTGGCCAAGAAGCTGGTGGATCGGATCACCGCCAACCGCGCCGGGAAGCGCGTGGCGGCGTACATCGCCAACACGATCAAGGCCATCAACGGCAAGCACGGCACCACCTACAAGACGCTGCGTGACTTCAGCGACGAACACCTGCAACAGTGGTTCGACTCGCTGGCCGACACGGGGGGTGGCTGATGCGTCGATACGACCAGTGGGGCGGCAATCCTGACGGCACACCGGAGCGCATGGAAGACTGTGTAGCGAAGGTCTACAACAGCTTTCTTGGCCGGTGGCTTCAGTGTGCTAAACCGCGTGGGAAGGGGCCTGATGGTCTGTATTGCGGTCAACACGCGAAGATGCTGGCCGACGGCAAGACGCTGAACGTACCGGAAGACAACACCAGTTCCACCGAAGGGGGTGCGTAGTGGGAACCACGAAGAAGAAGCCCGATCCCGCGGCGGCGAAGCGGAACGAAGCCGCCCAGAAGGCCGCCATCGACCACGCCCTGAAGGTGTGCGGCGTCCCGTCGATGCTCAACGGCTCCGACATATCCGTCAGCACGCTGTTCGACGACATGGCCGAGCCGATCGCCACCGAACGCGAAGGCGTCGTGGAGCGGTTCAAGACGAAGCTGAACGACATGATCCCGGGCGGCATGGCCGTGCTGGGCAAGCCCGGGTGCGGCAAGACGACGATGCTGTGCGCCGCCGTCCTGGGCTACTGCCGCAAGGGCATCCTGGCGACCTACGTTCGCGTGCAGGACATCGGGTACCAGGTCAAGGCCACCTACGCCAGCGACCTGGACGACGAACAGCCGCGCAACGAACGCGAAGTGCTGGACCGGTGGGTCAACCCTGCCAAGTGCCGGGTGCTGGCCATCGACGACGTGCTGGGCTACTCCGACTCACCGTTCGAACGCCGACTTCTGGCGTACATTCTGGACGTGCGAATGGCCGAAGGATTGGTCACGATCCTGGGCGTCCAAGCCGAAGAACCCAGACACCTGTTCGGCAAGCTGCGCTCCCAGGCGTACATCGCCGACCGCATCAAGTACGGGCCCGGCCTGGTACCGGTGCCGTGGGGCAACCTTCGACGCCGGCCCGAAGGCGAAGACGAACCCCACGACGAAGCCGAGCCCAACGGCAACGGCGCCAAGGCCCAGCCTGCGCCGCCGGCGCCGGACGTAGCCGAAGGCACGCCACCGGACGGACACGACGATCCACCGCACATGGAGTCACCGTTTTGAACCGCCGCGAGTTTTTGAAAGCGATGATCGTGGGCCTGTTGCAGCCGGCGCTGCCGATGGCGTCCAGCGCGCCCCCTGGCGTTGACGAAGCGTTCAAGGCCGCGGCCGGCCGGTGGTATGAAATCGTGGTGCCCATCCAGATGCGACTGGTCATCCAATCACCACGGCGACAGGCAAGAATTACCCCATGATCGAAAAGCCGACAAAGCACCTGATAACGATGACCCAGCACAACGCGCTGGCGATCATCGAAGGACGCAAGACGCAGACGCGGCGGGCGCTGCGACACCAACCACCAAAGGTGATAATCGAAAGTCACACCCACCGAAGTATCAAAACAAGCAAGGGCGATCAGCTTCATTGGATTCATGCCGCTTTGCCACGCCAGGTGTGCCCCTACGGCGAGCCCGGCCACGAACTGTGGATTCAGGAACCGTACCGCGTGGTCCAGCGATGCGATGACTACGCCTACGTCCGGTACCTGTGCGATGGCCAGGTCATCCAGCGCCACATCCCAAAGACACACCTGAGCAAACCGTCGTCCAATGTTCGCCAGTCATATCTGCCTGGTCGGTTCATGCCCTGGTGGGCCGTGCGAACCAAGCGGATCGTCACGGCGGTCAAGGCCGAACGGCTGAAGGACATCAGCGGTTTCGATGCCGAAGCTGAAGGCATCAAGCTGGACTTCCCTGGCGGCCACCACGGCGCCTACAAGCGGGCCCGACGGGCGTTCTTCAAATTGTGGGATTCGATCAACAAGCGCCGCGGGTACAGCACCGCCGTCAACCCGTGGGTCTGGGCGATCGCGTTCAAGCAGAAGGATTCGTAGTGGGCATGTCCCTGAACCAGATGCCGCAGCACCTTCGCCAACTGGTTGAAGCCCAGTTGAAGAAGGACCGCCCGCGACGTCGCGTGACCGACAAGCGGGCCAGGCAGATCATCGACCAGGCGTTCACCGATCGGTGCGTGGAAGCGGGCCTGCCCGACCCGTGCATGGAGCATCAGTTCCATCCCGATCGGAAGTGGCGGTTCGACTATGCCTGGTCTGGCACGAAGGTCGCCCTGGAAGTCGAAGGCGGCGTCTGGACCGCCGGCCGTCACGTCCGCGGCAAGGGCTTCCTGGGCGACGTGGAGAAGTATAACGAAGCCGGCCGCCTGGGCTGGATCGTGCTGAAGACCACACCGAAGGAACTGCTGACCGACGCCACGGTGGCGCTGGTAGCCGACACCATTCAAGCCAGGGGGCAACTGCCGTGAGTCAATACGAAGACGATGCCGACCGGTACGACGAAGACGCCTTGGACGAAGACGCCTTGGACGAAGATGACCTGGACGACGAAGAAGAAGACGACGACGCCTGGGACGAAGACGATTACGACCTGAACGAACTGGACGAACTGGACGACGACGAACAACCCTTCATCTAACTTGGGAGCCGCTACATGGCCAAGACCGCACCGAATCTGACGTTCGCCTGCCAATTCAAGGGCGTGTCCGTGGGCAAGACCACGGCGAAGATCAACGTGTCCGTGCCGCGGACGAACCTGACCCTGGAGAACGCCGACAACCAGTTGAACGGCGGGCGCCTGAACGTGACCCTGACCCTGCGCGAAGGCACCGACCCGCTGTTCTCCGACGACCACAACCCGAAGCTGAACGGCGTGGCCGAAGTCAAGGGCCTGAACGTCAAGCCCGAAGACATCGGCTTCGGCCTGGTGTTCGACTCCAAGGACGCCGACCTGGACGAACTGCTGCTGCTGCGCAACCAGGAAGCGGTGGTGATCGCCCAGCGTGTCGGTGACGCCGGCCTGACGCCGGACCCCGACGACCCCGACCAGACCACGACCAAAGATCACCTGGACGACTGACCGGCGTGTTGCCGGCGAACCCGCCGTCTGGACCACCATACGCGGACGCTTGGTGGCCAACGGTCTATCAGGCGGCGGGCTACCGGCAACACGTTGCACCGAAAACAGGTGCAATATATGTGAGCCCCCAATGCGTCATTCTGACCTGGGAATCCCGTATCCGATCACCCGTGAGGAACTGCTGTCGGCCGCCGGCGACGGGGCGAAGGATGCGGTCGCGGCCATGATCGACGGCAGGATACACGAAGAAGGTGGCCGCGATGTCAGGGTCCAGTTCTACGACAACATCCACGGCAAGATCGCTGAGTGGGTGTTCAGCCGCGTGGCCGGCCTGCCGTACCGGCGTACAGAAGACCGCTCCCCGACCGACGTGGGCGGATACCAGGTCAAGTGGGCCCCCCTGGGCAACAACCTGCTGATCCGGCCCGATCACCTGGACGCCAACCGCACCTACGTCCTGGTCACGGGCGACGTGCAGAACCCGTACCAGGTGTGGTACGTCGTGGGATGGATCACGCCAGCCGAAGGACGCCAGGTGGGCGAGTGGATCACCAGGACACGAAGGGGCGAACTGCACAAGAACCGCTGGCATCACCGCGTCTACCAGCGACAGCTTCACCCGATCACTGAATTGCCCGGGATTACCCTGCCTTCTTCGGCCGGGCCATGATCCGTTCGGCCGCCTTCTTCAGCACCGTTTCGGCCGCGGCCTTGTAGGTGCCTTCCACCTGGATCGCGTTGGCGCGGTCACGCTCGGGCATCCACTTGAAGAACGCCCGCATCTGGTCGCGGGGCACGCCCCACAGGGGCCTGTACCGCGACAGCGCCAGCTTCAGATCGCTGATGGCCTGCCTGGGCGACTTGTTCCGCAGCAGTTGGGCGTCGAAGTAGGCCACGGCCGCGTCGGTGGCCGCGTCGAAGTCGGCACGCCTGACCGACTCGTAGATCATCCGCGCGTCGGCACGCAACGGGATGTCCCGCGTGTCGCGGCTGGGCCGGTTCAGCACGTCTTCCCTGAACTGCCGCACGAACGCCTTGGTGCGGCCGAACGCTTCTTCGTCGGGCACGACGGCCTTGCGGGTCCACCGCCGCACAGAGCCCACCAGGGGCGTGTAGCGGCTCACCAGTTCGCCCACGCGGCGGCTGACCGGGAACTCGCCGTACTTGCCCAGGCCGAACACGGTGTCGGCCACGTTGAACGTGAAGGCCACGGTGGGCAACAAGCTGGTCGCATACTCGCTGGCCGTGCCGCCGCCGTACCGCAACGGGTCAATCAGGAAACGCTGGGCGTAGCCGAACAGGCCGGCCTGGAGAATCGAGTCGGCGAAGTAGTTGTCCAGGACGTGATCCCTGTCGGGGAAGAACCGTTCGCCCGGCCGCATGACGATCTGCGGCAGGGCCGACAGGTCGCCTTCCAGAAGCCGCCTGGCGGCGTCGGAGTCGACGTACCCGCGGCTGGCCCGCTGGGCACCCAACTGAACCAGGGCGGTTGGTACCAGGCCCACGACCGCGGTGGTCATGGACGCGGTGGCGTTCATGATCCGGCCGGCGTCACCCGATCGCATCGCGCCGCCCATCTGCTTGCCCAGGCTGCGGGCCAGCTTGGTCATGCCGATGAAGTAGCTGTTGAACGCCAGGATGTTGTTGAAGAACGGGTCGGTCTGCATCGGCGATTTGCGATGCGGCGACTCGGACAGGAACTGGGTGACCTTGACCGTGTTCTGGACGATCTTGTTCCGCACCATTTCGGGGAACTGGCCGGCCAGCATCCCCTTGATTTCCGCTTCACTTAACCGCAGCATCCGGGCCCGGTCGATCGACGCCTTCGTGAACCCGTGCTTCCGCCACGAATTGAACAACTCCAACCCGGCCTGGGCTGAAATCATGTCGTTCATCTTCGTGGTCGCGTTCATGCCGCTGGCGATATACATGCTGTTGGCGTAGGCCCGGCTGATGTCCCGGCCCATGCGCCCGCGGTGCATCACCCAGTCGATCGTCCGCAACGGGTAGGCGCCCATCGCGGCCAGTTCGGCACGATCGAGAATCGGCCTTCCGATCTTCTGCCCCGTCACCTTCTTGAGCATGTAGTGGGGCATCGAAGCTGTCATCTTCCCGATCGCCTTGACGTAGTTGCGAACGCCGGTCACGCCCGGCACGGTGATCGCGGTCTGGAAGAAGTTGAGGACCGACGCCATCGATACCATCGAAGACCTGGCGGCGATCGAGCCGGCTTCCAGGGCACGGCCCAGCGCCGTGTCATAGGACCGTTGCAGCTTGCTGGATGAACCCCAGCCGCGCGGGAAGCCGAAGTAGCTGCCCACCACGTCGTCGAAGTCCTGGCGGTTGCCGCCCTGGTTGACGTGCATGCGCCGGACATGGCCGATGATGTCGCCCTCGACCTGGCCGTCCTTGAAGTGCGGGCCGAACTTCTCGACCCAGGCGATGCGGCGGAACTGCCGGTCGCCGCTTTTCATGATGGCGTTGTGCGGATCGGTGTTGATGAACTGAAGCGTCTTGCCGTCCCGGGTCACGGCGTACTCGGGGAAGTTCTTGATGACCCGGGCGTGTTCCAGGGCATACGCCTTGCCCACCACGTCGGGCTCCAGGCGACGGCCCAGCGCTTCGCTGGTGGTTTCGCCCAGCTTGGCCAGCACCTTCTCGGTGCGCTCGATGTTCTTCAGACTGGCCTGATTGGCGTGGTACACCGCTTCGACCATCGCTTCCCACACCGGGCCCGATCGGGTCTGGAAGGCCAGGCGGGCGTCGGGCGTGAACGAACGGAAGAAGCGATAGACGCGGTTGCCCTGTTCGTCGGTCGGCCGCTTGAACGGGATCGGCTTCTTGCGACCGGGCACCGACATGACCAGGCCCACACGTTCCGCTTCGTCGGCGGTGCGGTCGGCCATGACCTTGTAGCCCTGGTCCAGCCATTCCTGGATACGGGCGTTCGGGGCGGCCGCGGCGCCTTCGACCAGGTTCTTGATGTTGGCGTGGCCGATGGCCTTGATCCGCTTGCCTTCGACCTTCAGCCAGTTCGGCTTCATCAGCCAGGTGGCATCACCGGTCCACCAGCGCAGATGCTTCAGGGCCGGCTGCACGTCGGCTTCCAGGCGACCGATCTGCGCTTCTGACCAGGCCGTCATGTTGTCCAGGTGCAGCTTCATGATGCCGTGGGCGTCGGTCCCGTGAAGCCGGTCGACCAGTTCACCGGCCAGCCAACCGCGGTTCGACGCCTTCCGCGTCCAGCGCCCCAGCAAGCCCAAGTCCTTCGGCTTGGCTTCATCCACCGGCCGCAACAGGGCGATGCGGTGGGCGGCGTCTTCGGACAGGCTGGAGTAGGCGAAGTCGTAACCGCCGTCCTCCAGCAGTTCGTCGACCACCTGGTTCGCGTCGGGAACACCCTGGTTGTTCTTCGACGACCGCGCCACGATGCCCACCGGGTCGGCGTCCAGGTCGTAGCCCTTCATCCGCTGCGGGTCGATGATCGCCACCACGTCGTTGGCCATCGGGTTGTCCGGCTGATGGCCCACCAGGTAGGCGTGGGTCAGGCCGCCGTCTTCGTCGCCGAACACTACGCCGTTGGATTCCCGGCCGGTCTGCTGGACGATGGCGAAGGGCTCGCCGTCGCGGACGGACTGGGCGACGGTTCGGATGCCATCGGGCGAAGTTGGCCTTGCATCCGGCGGCTCTGCATCCCACTGGCGGGTGTCTGCAAACTGCCGCTGAACGCTGCCGACCCGCTGTTCCAACTGCCGACGTACAGATTGGAACTCGTTTCCGAATCCAAGTTCGGCGATCCTTCGTCGGTAAATCTCGCCATTGGGATATTCCTGCCAGTTGTTGGCGATGCGCTCGCCGGTCCACCTGAACCGGCGCAGCTTGATCGGTTGATCGACGGCCAGCAGCGACGGGTCCAACACCGCGTCACGGCCGAACACGTCGCGGACGGCGGCCTTGACCGCTTTGTTGAATCGCACGTTGTCGATCCGCGTGGCCGCCGGGTCGTTGAGGATGTGGACGCCGCTGTGCGTGCGGATCGGCTCCCAGTGGGCGGTGTCCAGGCCCAGGTCGCCGGCGCGCTGAACGATGGCATGGTGCAGGGCTTCGGCCTTGGCCCGGGGCAACGCGGCGCCCACGTCCAGTTCGATCGCGTTCTGGTGTCGCGGCTCGGGCTCCACGTTCAAGCGGTAGTCGATCACCGCGTCTTGCTTCAAAACATAGCCGCGGGCCGCCAGGTAGGCACGCATCCGGTTGCGGGGCAGTTCTTCGTGCAGTTCACGCGGCCCGGACTCGCGGAAGCCCAGGTCGTCCATCACCTTCTTGGCGCCGGCCGCGGCCTGCTCGGGGATGGACGCCTTGCCGCCCATATCGACCTTTGGCATCAGCACCGTCAGCGTGTCCTTGCCACGCAGACCGATCGGCCTGTTAAACTTGTTCTTCACTTCCTGAATTATCATCTGCACGGTGTCGTTGCCGTTGCGCCAATGGAACTCCAGGGCCTGCCGTAGCTTCTTCGGGTTCAGAATCGTGATTGCCTGGTAGCCGGGCTTCACGTTGACTTCGAACGAACCGGTGGACGCTTCGCGCCCGGCCATGCCGAACGTACCGTCCTTGTTCTTCACAACCACGCACGCCAGGCCCTGTTCTTCGGAAATCCTGCCGAACATTTCCGCACGTCGGGCCGCCGACCACAACTGCTGCACGTCAACGTCGCCGATCGGAGCCGATGCTTCGATCGGCTTGGTGATGTCCTTCCACAGGGGGAACTTAACCTCGGGGTCGGGCGATCCGCCGATCACGCCGGCCTTGTTGATGACTTCGGCCGGATAGGTGCCAGGCTTGGCCGGCGCCTTATCGAAGGTCTTGACGTACAGCACTATCCCATCAGTGGCCACGGCGTTCTTGCCGTCGATGTGGATGCCACTGATACCGTAGCCACGATCTTTGGTCGCCCTGGCCGCTTCCATCGACTTGATCGCGTCGGCCTGGGTCTTGCCACGCTTGGCCGGGAGCGCCGCGATCTTCGGCGGCTTCGGCCGCCCCATCTTCGGCATGGGTCCAGCGGGCCGCTTCATCTTGGCGATCTTCTCGGCTTCGGTGACGGCCTTCTGGGCGACCTTCTTGTCCTCGCCGAACCACACGCGCATGTCGTCCATCGCGGTCGGCACTTCACGATCGGCGCGGGCCGTTTCGTAGGCGGCGTTGTAGGTATCCCAATCAATCTGATAATCGACCCTGTTGCCACCAGCTTTCGGATCGTGCCCGAACCCCTTGGCAACAATCTCTCCCTGTGTGTTGCGTGGTTGATCGGCCTGCTGCCAGTAGTAAAGGGCCACGATCTTCTCGGCGTCTGCCTTCTTCGTTGGGTCCAGCCCTTCGGTCTTCAGAATGTTCGCGTTGGCCCTATCCGTTTCACGCAAGCGAATCAGAACAGGCTTGGCTGCGGGCTTGGCTCGGGCAGTTGGCTTGCCGGCACCAGTGGCGGCTTCGGCCGGGGCTTCTCCACCTTCGGCGGAAGGACGGGCCGGGCCTTCAGCTTGCGGACCTTCGACTTGCGGTTCTTCGGCGCGGGCATGGGGGGGCTCCGGTTCAACGGGTTTCAGTTGCTCGGCGGATGGTACCTGGTCGGGCTTGGCCACGAAGCGGCGCCCGTCGGCCGTTTCGACCACGCGCAGTTCGTCGCGGTGCAACAGGCCCAGCATCGCCCGTCGCTGGTGGCGGCTCAAGCCCTTCAGCGACGGTGAATCGTACACCCACTGGGGATCGCTTTTGACTTCGATCGGCTGGCCTTCCACGGCTGCCATCGCCGCGGCTTCGTCCTTGCCCAGCTTGGCGCCCTTCTTCTTCTTCCGGCTGAAGGTCGTGATGTATTCGCCGGCGCTCAGCTTGCTGTCGATGTCGTCCATGACCTGCCTGGTGACGACCTTCATCCCGGGCTCGACGCCCTGGGCGGCGGCAACGTCGGCAACCATCGCGGCCTTGGCTTCGGCGCCCTTCGTGGTGCGGAACGCGACCGGCGGGCCGACCAGGACGTGCGGCTCGCCTTCGTAGGTGACCACCATCCCGTGGTACATTCGGGCCGGCATCTTGTTCCGCTTCGACCGTTCGAAGCTGCTGTTCAGCGTCTTCCTGGGGTCCAACACAGGGGCACCCGTGACAGACTCGCCCGGTACCACGCGGTAGGCATGGACGGTGAACTCGTCCTCGGCCACGGACACCCACTGGTGGCCGTCGTGTTCAAACGGCTGGCGAATCTGGCCGTCGCGGCGGATCGTGTCGGCCGAAAAGCTGCGTTCGACGTCGCCGTCGGGGTCGCCAATCCGTCCATCCTCGACGACGTACTCCGACGCCGTGCGGTGTTCGATGTCTTCGCCGGCCAGGCCACGGGCGATCAACGCTTCGTCTTCAGGCACGCGGGCCACGGGCGTCGGCTCGCCGGCGGCGGCAGTCCTGACACGTTTCAGTTGGGCCTTCAGGTCACCCAGGGCGGCCTTGGCGGTCTTGTGCGTGGCGGCGCCTTCGGCGGGCACACCGATCGCACCTTCGTCGGTGACGCGGGCGGCCAGGAAGCCGTCGCTCCCGTCGTCCAGTTCGATCGGGATGACAAGATAGTCGATGTCATCGTAGTGCGGCTGGCCCTTCAGCCTGGCTTCGATGGCGTCCAGGTTCTTGATGACGGCGGCTGTTGAACCGCCGCCACCTTCGGTCGGCTTTGGACCCTTGGGCCTGGCCGGTTCACCGGCGGTGCCTTCGGGCGGTTCTTCGGGCGGGCGCTGCGTGGGCTTGGGTTGCTTCGGCGCATCGGCCTGGGCCTTCAGCTTCCGCAGTCGTTTCGAATCGCGGCGGGCCAGCTTCGTGGACGGGTTGGAATACATGTCCGACCGGACCACCAGGAACGTGTCCGAATCGACCATCCGCACCGGCTCCCACGACGGGTCACCCTTCTGGCGGCGCTTGTTGAACCACCGGGCCCACTGGCGGGCCTTGTCTTCTTGGAAGAAGACCATCGACCCGTCGGCCAGGAACGCATCGGGCGCGTTGTCCGGCCGGTTCTTCCAGTTCGACGGGTACGACGGCGGCGGCTCGCCAGGCTTGGGCGTGCGGCGCACGCTGTCGATCACGGCGCTGGCCGTCAGCGACCCGGCGGTTTCGTAGTCGGCGATCGGCGGGTTCAGCAGATGGTTCCGCAGTCGGCGCAGGTGGGCCGCTTCCCGCTTGGCCACACGGTCGATCGCCTTGCGGTTGCGGTTGCCCGGCACGGCCATGAACGTGTCGGACTCCAGCATCCGAACGACGTTCCATTCCGGCTGGCCCTTCTTGCGCCGCTTGTTGTAGTGGCGGGCCCACTGGTTGGCGCCTTCTTCGGAGTAGAAGACCGGCGTGCCGTCCGACAGGAACGTGTCCGGCGGCGACTCGGGCCTGAACGCGGTGCGGGACAACTGTGTGAAGCCGGACTTCTCCAGTTCACCCAGGGCGAACGACTTGGCCAGGCGCTCGCCACCGTCCTTCGACCGCATCGCCGCATCGACCGCGGCTTCGTACTCCATCTGTTCGGCAGGCGTGGCCACCTTCACGCCGGGCATGTCCGGCGCCGACGCCCCGGGCGCGTGGGCGGCCCGCATGTGCTGATGGGCTTCGACCACCATGTCCACCAAGTCCTGGGCCGTCATCGACGGGTCCAGTTCGGCGCCCAACTGATTGACCGCCACACGAAGTGCGGCGCGGACCTGACGCTGTTCCCAGTTCAGTTGCCGCGCCAGGTCGCGCACCGCGTTTGCGTGGACGTTCAGCGGCGCCTTCGTCCGGGCCTTCTTGGCGGCCTTCAGGTGCCGCTTGACCAACTTCTTCCGCGCCTTCAGCACCTTCTCGACGTTGAACATGTCGTCGAAGACACGCTTCACCGGCGCGGGCACCTTGACCTTGTTCGACTTGCCCAGGACCGCGTAGATCGCCTTCATCCATTCCTTGAACCGGGCGAAGACCGGGCGAAGCTGCGCGTTGGGCACCTGCCCGGTCATGACGTACTTCTCGCCGGCCAGGGCCAGGGCTTCTTCCTGGGCAACGGTCCAGTTGCCGCCTTCGACGCCATAGGCCCGCTCCAGCGTGGCCATGTCATCGGGGTCCAGGTGCCGGCGGAAGATGTGGAAGCCTTCGTGAAGGATCGTCTTGGGGCTGGCACCCTTGAACAGCCGGATCACGGCCCGGCCATCGGACTGGCGGAAGCGGACGGAGCCGCCGGCGCGGACGCCCAGCGGATCGTCGGGACGGAACTGCACGTCGGCGATCGCCCTTTGGAACCAGTCGTCGGGCGACCCGCCGTGCTTGATCGCGTCGACCTGGGCGGTCGCGTAGTAGATGGCGAAGTTCGCTTCGGCTTCTTCGGGCGTCAACTTGTTGCGCTCGTCGGCGGCGATGTCCAGCAGTCGCCGGCGGAAGGCGCTGGCGGTCATCCCGCCGGGCTCGCCGGCCAGGCGTGCACCGGGCTCGCTGATCGGCCGACCACCAGGCGAGTCGGGCTCGGGCGGGTTGTACCAACGCTGGCCTTCGGACACGGCCGGCACGTCCATGCCACGCTGGGCCAGCCGGCCCCGCAGCGAATCCACGTCAGCCGCGTACCGCAGGTCACTGAACACCGACCCGCCAGAAGCGCCACCGTGCGGGATGTCCACACCACCCTGATAATCGGGGTACGCCGTTGCGTACATCAGCCGGTCGGGCATCGCCTGTTCGTAAGGAGCAGACTTGGTTCCAATCATCCACACTTTGTCAGGGCCGCCGGCCAGATAATCGACATGGCGACCAATGCGACCCCTGATACCCTTGATGATCGCGGTCGTCAGGTCCGCGTCGTAGGTCAGCCGCCGGTCACGCACCATCCGACGCATCACGTCGTTGGGCGTATTGGCCATCAGGTTGTCGAAGCCGTCGGCACCCATCCGGCCGGACATGACCTGCAAGGCCGCTTCGCCCTGGGCCTGTTTCCAGGCCCGCAACCCGCCTGGGAAGTTGAACAACAGGCCGCGGAACTCGTCGGGCGACATGTTGCGCTGGGCCCAGCGGAAGGCCGCTTCGCCGAACGCGGCGCGGACCAGGCGTTTGTTCCGCCCGCCGATGAACTGCCGACGCATCGCGTCGATCACGGGCTGGCCGGCCTTGCCACGAAGGATGCGGACACCGGCGATCCCGGCACCGAAGCCGAAGCCGGCCGCGGCCTGGAAACCAGACCCGATCAATCCCCACTCCAGCTTCTGGCCCTCGGGCGCATAGGCGGCGCCCAGGACGAAGCCGGTGGGGAAGTCGGCGGCGGCACCGGCGCCGGATTCGATCCAGAACTCCCGCATGATGCCCTGGCGAACCGCACGTTGGCGCACTACTTCCTGAAGGAATCCGCGACGGATGGCCGAGTCGTCGATGGTCGAAGCGAAGCCCTTGGCGCGAATCAGCCACGCCGGCGCCTTGCCGGCGCGAGCGGCGCCCATCCAGTTGGCACCACGGCCGGCGGCCCAGCCGTACAGGTACTTGCCCCAACGCTCCGCGGCCTTGACCGACGGCAGGGCGTGGATGCCGATGCGGGCCAGCTTCATGCCGCCCAGAAACAACGGATCGCCGAAGCCACCGATCGCCCGACCGATCCCGAACGACCACGGCCGGTCATGCTCGACCAGCATCTTCGCGTTGACGAACGCCTGCCACACGTCTTCGTTGACCGCACCGACCAGGCGGCGCAGACCCAGGGCCGTTTCCAACTGGCCCATGCTCATGCCTTCGATGAAGCTGTTATACATTTCATCGGGCATGAACAGGGCCGACCCCAGCGACACCGCCAGGCCGCCGGCGCCGCCGAAAAGCGCGCCCGGCACAGACGCCACGCCGCGTCCCTGGTTGGCACCGGCCATGACGCCCACTTCGATCGGGACCAGGAACTTCTCCAGGGCGTTCATCTGGGGGATCATGTTCGGCGTGAAGCCGGACATCGGTTCGTCGCCTTCGGCCCTGGCCAGGGCGTGGGCGGCGCGGTCCTCATAGTCGGCGGCCATCTGAAGGTCACCGCGGTCGCGGGCCTGGCGTGCCTTGGATGCGAACTCGGTGTGGGCCCGGTTCTGCATCGCCAGGTCGGCCGACATGCCCAGGAACTCAAACGCTTCGTCGTCCTGGTTCTCGCGGGCGATCAAGCCGGCGTGGCGGTACAGCGTTTCCGGCGACAGGTCGCGGCCTTCGGTGATGCGCTGGCGCTGGGCCTGGATGATGTATTTGAACATGTTGTCCTGTTTGGTCAGGACTTCGCGTTCTTGCTCCAGGTCGCGCAGCGTGTACCGCAACCCCGTGTCCCTGGCGATCGGGATGATGTCGCCCAGTTCCCACAGCCGATGCTGGTTGCGAAGGTTTTGGGCGTGGTACGGATCGAACCGTTCCACCCAGTCGGCTTCGGCCAACTGCAACAGCGCCTTGTGTCTGCCGGGCTCATTGGCCCGCCAGGCGTCTTCGGCTTCGTTGAGGATGCGCAACCGATCGCTGCTTTCGCCGGTTGATTCAAGCGACAAGCGATCGAAGCGGGCGTCGTAGGCCGGCGGCCGGTACCGCACTTCAACCGTCGGCGGGTCGATCCGCATGACCCGTGACGTGTCGGTCGCGTTGATCGTGGGCGATTCAACGGGCGTCACGCCCGTAAAGCCACCTTCCGTGGGTGCTGCGCTGCCGGCGAACCTTGACATGTTACCCCCCAGCGCCAATCAGGGTCGGGCGCATGGACGACGGAGCCGTGCGTGCCTTCTCCATCTTCTTCTTCAGGGCTTCGGTGGCGCGCTCGGTGGGAGTCTTTGTCGAACGCCACGATTCCAGCAGTCGCATGTTGAACTCGACCGGCACTTCGAACTTCCCGTCGCGGACCCGGTACGGGTACCACTTGCCGTCCGGCGTGACCATGAAGTTATAGGGCGTGCCGTTGATGTTCACGAACTGCGACACCCGGCCCAGCCGCTCGTAATACTGGCTGGCGTCCGTGAAGTTGATGCCGTAGAACTCGTCGCGCCCACCGCTGACCTGGAAGTCGGCTTCTTCGTCGACCACGCCGACCGCTTCGGTGTAATCGGTGTAGTACCGCTTCGCCTTGGTGCGGAAGTCCTGCAACGTGCCAGGCCGGCCGGCCTTCAGCCAGATTTCCCTGACCTTATCGTCGGGCGACGTGCCGCCACCGCCCAACAGGTCTTCGGTTTGACCGCGGGCGCCGGCCAGTTCCACACCGGCGGCGATGTACGGCTTCAGCCTGGCGTTCTTCTCGTAGGACTCGACCCTGGCCGTGGCCTGCTGGACCATCTTGTCGCGCTGGCGGCGCAGGCCGCCGATGCGGCCGGTGATGTAGGCCGTGGCCTGTTCTTCGTTGGTCGGGACCAGCTTGCCGGCGGCAACGTCGGCCATGCGAAGTTCGTGCATCCGCTCCGGTGACGGCATCCCGTCAGCCGACAGTTCGCCACCACGCGACGGCGCCACCGGCTTCGGGGTTGCTTCGCGCCCGCCTGCCGGGGGCTCGACCGGCACGAACGACTCACTGGCCGGCGCCCGCGGTTCGTCGGGGCCGCCCAGGAAGGTTTCGAAGTCGCGCAGCGTGGCCGTGGCCGGGTCGATGCCCGCGGCTTTCATCTGCGACTGGATGGACGACGGGAGCCGGCCGCGCAGCTTCATGGCCATCAGGTACGACGGGTCGCCCAGGTCGCCACCGCCCGGGAACTGGTACGGCCGCTCCGCACGCGGGTTGGACCCGGGCTCGGGCCTGGCCGTGCCCACCATGTTCTGGGCCAGGGACCGAACCCCATCGGGCGTGTAGGTCGCCGGCGCGACCGACGACGAACCCGGGGCCGGCTGACCGAAGCCGGGCACCTGGCCGGTCGCCAGGGCACGCAAGGCCGCCATCTGTGCCGCGGCGCGGGTGCCCTTCAGGGACTTGCCGGCACGGATGCGTTGCGACCGCAGTTCCTTCTCGATCTGGCTGGCCAGGTCATTGACGAACCGCTTGCGTTGCAGCAGTTCTTCTTTGGCGAACTGGCCCTGAATGGTCGACGCTTCGGCCGCCGTGCGCTGGGCGCCCAATTGTGCCGTCGTCGTGGACTCGGCCAGCGACCGCACGCCGCTGGTCGGTTGCTTCAGGTACCGGCTGGCCAACGTGCTTCGGCTGACGTAGGGCTGCGGAAACGCTGACGGGACTGTTCGGCGTGCCATTGGTCTACTCCGCTGCGTGTTGCTTCATCATACACCACGATCAACCGGCGTGTCGCTCGATGGTCCGAACACGCCACAGGACGTAGAAGATCGGGCTGCCACCGGTTTCGGTAAAGGCAATCTCGACACGATACTGTTTGTTCCCATTCGGGAAGGCGTCGGCCGGTGCCTGCCACCTGAAGTTGTAGCCCTGGTCATCCTTCGTCCACCGATCATCGGTCTGCAACGTGTCGAACACCACGTCGGCCACGGTCAGGGTGCCTTCCTTGACCACGCCGTCGCCCACGGCGGCTTCGTCGTAGATTTTGTAGGCGATGCCACCGCCGGCGCCGAAGTGCGACTGTTCCGCGGCTTCGCCCGACGAATTGAGGATGCGGGCCATGAACTGCGGCTGGCTGTCCTCGATCACCACCAGGTGATTGATCTTGTTGTTGTGAATCATCGGATGCTGCCTTCCGCTGCAACGGCGCCCGGGATGAACGCCTGGGCCTTGGCCGCCCCGGGGATGAACGCTTCAGCATCATCGGCACCCGGGATGAACGCCTGGGCTTCGACGGGCTCAAACGGCCCGACGACCACGGGGATCGTAAACGCCGTCCAGTTCCGCCTGAGTCTACGAAACGCCGCCCACGGGTCGTTGCACCAACCGACCGCTTCTTCGTGCGACAAGGCGCGACTCCACAGGTGAATCGTCCCGACCGCGCCATTCAACCAGTTGGTCGGCGCACCCTCCAACAATCGTGTGATGGTGAACCAACTGGAACCCGCATATGCCATCGTGCTGGCCTTGCCGCCAGGGTTGTAGACGCGGATGAACGAAGCGTCGTTCGTCAAGACAACGGCACACCAACCGGTCCAACTGAACCCGTTTCCGTACCAGGCTGGCCCGTAGAGTGCGCCATTGGCAACCCGATACAGGAACGCACCATTGTTGTCGGTCTGCAAGAAGTTCGACCAACTGTTCCGCCCGATCAATCCTTCCTGTCCAAATTGCCCTGGCCGATAGAACGTCACGCCAATCGAGTGTGGCAAGGGCAAGTTGATTGACCGATTAAGGCCAAGGTATCGCGCCGCCGTGTCATTGTTTTCGATGGTTGGGCCAAGCCGGTCGTAGGTCTTGGCCGGCTCCCAGGTCGGCGTTGCGTGAACACCGCCAACCCAGTCGGTCCATCGGCCACAGGCAAGTTCGCCGCCCCAGGCGTGCTTCAGGCCGGCGGCCAACGGGTGACCGGGGCGCAAGACGGGCGGCGTTGGTGCAGGTCGCAAGATCATCCGATGCTCGTCAGTTCAGACAGCAGCGCTTCGGCCGTGATGCCGTTGGTGGCGCCGGCGATGATGTCACCGCCGACGAACATGGCCGCGGGCGGAATCTCGAACGTCCATTCGTACACTTCGTTGTTGGTGGTGCCAGCCACGACCTGTTGGAACAGCTTTTTCTCACCGGTGGCGTGGCCAATGTAAATCTTGACCGTCGTGTTGGTCGTCGGGCCGGACGCTCCGTTGGTGATCTTGACCGTCAGCAAACCGCCCAGGGCTGTGGACAGGTCGATCTCGGTCAGCGCCTGTGTCGCACCGGCGCCGATCGCGCCGCTGGCGAACAGGGTGCGTTTGTTCTTGGTCGCAGTTGCCATATCAGGCCCTCGTTTCGGTGCTGGGTCGGTTGAACACGGCGGCCAGTTTGTCCTTCTTCAGTTGGACGCGAACCCTTCGCTGGCGGCGCTTCGACTCGGCCGCGAGCAACCCCTTGGCTTCACGCACAACGTCGCCGGGCTTCTCGTCGGCGGCAAGCTGGCCGATGAAGATGAAGGGGTCATCCGCAGGGAACAGGTCGTCGTCGACGAACTCGGCCGTCAGCGTGAAGTGGTCATTGTGATCGTTGGCGTCAATGTCTGTCACGGCCCAGGGCATGGCAAGCCCCCTATTGGGTGTTGAACAGCGCGGCCAGCCTGACCGTGCCGTTTTCTTCGTGGATTATCTCGGACATGATCGGCTCGGCTTCCATCCAGTCGATCACCTTCAAAAGCGTCACCGGGTCTTGTGGATGATAGGCGCACGCGCCGGCTTTCCACCTGTACGGGACCGTGACCAGAACCCGGTCGCCGGTCTTCATCAGCTTGCAGGCGAATGGCGCCACCAAGCTGTCGCCCAGGTGTTCCAGCACCTGAAGACAGGTGACCAGATCATACTTCGGATGCGGCGGCTCCCACTTGATGAACTCGCCGACGAAGTATTCGATGCCATCGAACCGCTCGTCATCGGTCGGTGCCCGAAGGTCGACGGCGTGGCGCACGGCAAACTCACCCCAGCTTGCCGTGGGTGTGCCAAGGTGGCCCACGTCAAGGATGGCATAGCCGGGATGCTGTTCGATCCACGACCGAACTACCCGGTAATATCGAAGGTCTTGGCGAGTCGCCCAATGTCTGCCTGGCATCCAGGGCCGTCCTCATTACGGTTGACCAGGTACTCCAGTATCCGCTTCCGCGTCGAATCGTCGACTGTCGATGACCACTCCCACACGCCATCCTCATTCGCCGTCAACCAGGTCTGGTCGTATTCGTCGACCCGGCGCCACCGCTCCAGGTACTGTCGATCCGCCTTGCTGCCGTGGGTCATCATGTGGGTCGTTTGGCAGACCGACCCGATGGAATCACGCGCGTAGTCGGCTGCCTTCTCAGCCCAGTCGAACACCGCGCGATGATAGGCTTCGGACGTATGCTCCCAGGTGATCGGCCGGTGCGTTTGGACCTTTTCGACCTGGCCGGTCAGCCCGAAGAACATGGCCGTGTCACCCGAACCAAGCACGTCGTACTGCCACATGCCGACCTTCGTGAAGAAGTCGGCATACGCCGCCCACACCGCGCCGGTCAGGTACGATTCGCCGCCACGCCGCCAGGCCGACACAGCACCCATGAACTGGGCTCGACGCGACCAGTCTTCCGCTTCGGGGTCGGTGGTGCGATCGTAGGTCAGCCCGTGGAACGCCTGGACAACCCGGTGGTCGGCCAGGGCGTCGGCGGTGAACTTCAGCCAGTAGGGCGAGTCGAAGGCCATGTCCGCGTCAACCCACGCAACCGCGTCATAGCCGTCCTCAATCGCACGCATCGCACCCAACTGGACCAGCCGTTCCTTGTGGAACATGGCCGAACGACCGCGAAGCTGAACGAATCGACCGTGCCCATCCAGTCGATGCTGCTGGCCAGGCAAGGCCAGTTCAACCGTGTAAAGCGGCGCGGCCGAATACGCCATGAACTCGTTGAACCGCTTGTAGTTCAGGACCGGCCGATCATAGCCACAGACGTTCCAGTGGCAGGTCACGGCCGCGACCTTGGGCGTTGGCGTGCTGACGTACGCCGTGTTCATGCCCGACGGTTGCTTCGCCTGGCGGATCATCCTGCCAAGACGGCCATCCCGTGACCCGTACTTCTCGGCCAAGACGCCGACGGCTTGCTCGACGTTGTATCGCTGGTCATCCGACACGCCAAACGCGCGAACCGGCGCAGAGTCCATCAGCACCGCGGGGATGTAGACGCCGGTACCGCCACGCGCCATCACGGCCACGAACAGGTCTTGATCCTGGTACCGCTGAATCTTCTCATCCCAGCCCGGGAACCAGGACGACCGGAGCAACGCCGACGAGTTGCAGATGTTGAAGCTGGTCGCGTGCGTTTGATCGAACGGTGCGAACCGAACGCGCCGCTTGCCCCACATGAAGTCGCAGTAGATGAAAGCCGCGGTCGGATTGGCCCTGGCGGTCCTCACCATCCGGTCAATCGCTTCCGGCCTGCACGTCGTGTCGCTGTCCAAGAACAACAGGAACTCGCCGACTGCCTGGCGGGCGCCGCTGTTGCGGGCGGCCGGGGCGCCCAGGTTGAACGGGTGCGACACGAAGGACGCCTGAAACGGCCGGTCACGATCGGTCACCGCGCGCAGGGTGTTGACTGGCTTGTCGGACCCGTCATCGCACACGATCACTTCGATCTGCTGGTAGGTCTGCTCGGCCAACGAGTCCAGGCATCGGCGAAGATGCCGCTGGTCATTGAACGTCGGGACCACCACCGACACCAAGCCGATCACGCCGCGGCGCTTCAGGACGCGCTGTTCGGGCACCTTGACCGGGGCTTCGGCCTTGACAGACCGACGGCGACCGACTCGCACATGACAATGAACGTGAGTCATTGGGTCAATCCATGCCGAAGTTGCCACGAACCCGCACTTCGACCGACAGGCTGCCGGCGTAGTAGTACGCCCCCATCTTCGCGCCGAACCGGACGGCGTAGGCCCCGCGGACGTTGCAGGTGAACCCCGTGTTGGCGCCGGCGGCCAGGGTATCGGGCCTGGCGGCGCGCCAATGCAGGTTCAGGTTCGTCGTGTCTTCGGGAGACAGGTCGGCCCAGTCGGAACTGTCCAGGTAGTCGTGCCAGATGCCGTCCTTCCGGTCCTGGTGGTTGAAGCACACCTGCACCTTGAAGTCGGTCAGGGCGGCGGCGGCGGATTTGTTTTGGACCGTCACCCCCATGACACCGCCGACCTTCTCGGGCACGATGATCGGCTCGCTGAACGTCCATGTGGCCGGTGCCACGATGTTGATGTCGCAAGGCCCGAAGGTGGCCTTTTTGCTGCTGCTACCCATTACCGGTCCCTCCATTGGTGGGGGGTTTGTTGTGTCCGTTCTTCATCAGGCGCGCGGTGTTCTTGTCACCCTTACCGTGGACGTAGGCCAGGGCGGCGGCGCCGTCCACGTCGCCCTTGTTCATGCGTTCGCGTTGGTTGTCGGGGCCGGTGGCCCATTCAAACCACTTGTTCTTCCAGCCGTAGTAGATGATGAAGAAGAACGCGACCGTGACCGTCGCGGCCACGACGTACTTCACCACCGGCTTCAGTCCTTCCCCGATCCACGGCAACAGGCCGATGACGATGCCCGCGCCGATGGCGTACCAACCCGCCCCGGCCGGGATGAACTTGCCCAGCGCCGGGTAATTGGCCAGGACCAGAAGACCGATGCCCAACAGCATGAAGAAGCCGGACCACCAGAACAACGGTTCGCCCGTGACCGCTTCCCACTTGAACGGGGCCGAGCCGCCGGTGTTCACGTTCGCGCCGTCGGGACCGACGCTGCCGGCCATCGGCGCTTCGGGGTTCTCGTCGTTCGTCATGTCGGCCGACGCTTCGACGGTGGTGGTCTTCCGCACCGGCGTCAGCAACTTATCGCGCAGGGCGATGTATTCTTCCACCGTCATCGACTTGAACGTCAGGTCCGACTTGCCCGGCTTGTTCGGCCGCTGTCGCTGGGGAAGGGCACAGCCAGCGCAGTACGCGATCACGAAGATCAGCAGTAGGCCAAGGATGGCCGCCAGCACGCGCTTCGTTGCCACGTCCATGTCAACCTCCATCAAGCGGGGGAATGGGATCGCCGTGTTCCTGGTGCCGAAGCCGGCACACGGTTGCAATCTGATTGACAGTCTTCACCAACTTCTCGATGTTGTCGGTGTTCGTCCTCTGCTGATGACAGATAACGTCGACCTTGGCCACCTTCTGGCCAACCCAGAAGGCAAACCACAGGCACAGGCCGCACGCACCGATCAGGGCCGTGATCGACACGAACCAGGTGTCGGGATGGACGACGTGCGGCTGGCTGTCCACCTGGGCGACCACCGCGGCGGCTGCGCTGACAACCGCCAGGCCGAACACGACCAGAAGCAAAATGTACGTCAGTGGCTTCATTCGGCGCATTATACTGCCCCCGCAGTCAGCTACCACTTTGACAATGGGCATCGCTGTTTCTTCAGCCGAATCTTGGCCGCCAGGTAGCAGTTGCAGCCACGTTCGCCCAGGCACACGCCGAAGTCAAAGTTGTCACAAAAGCGACAGGCCAGCTTTCGGCGCTCGTAGGTTTGATCGTCAACAGGGTCAAGGCCGAACTCGGCCTTCAGCAGTCCCGCGGCCCCGGTCAACAGTTGCTTGACCGTAGGCCGCGGCTTCTTCGGCGGCGCTGGCGGCATGGCCGGCGGGATGATCGGCTTGTATTCGCCGCTGATTTCACCCTCGGGGCTGCACTCGATCCTGAACTGCGCCCACGGCAGGTTTCCGACGATCGTGCCGCCGCCATCGGTGTTCGGGTTGAAGGACATTCCACTCATGCGCCGCTCACCACGACGGTTCCAACAGACGTGCAGTTGCCCGTGATTTCGTTGACGTTCTCGTAGGTGCCGTTCGGCGTGTCGTCCGTGTTGCAAAGGTCGGCGGTGATGTCGATGATCTGCCCATCACATTCTTCGCCGTCGCAATCTCCGGGCACGCCGCTGACCACGAACTCCAGCGTGATGGTCCAGGTATCGCCAGAACAGGACAGGTCAATCACGTCCCAGTCAACGTCGCAGCCGGTCGGACTGGTGAAGTTTCCGTTCCCAGACCAGGTACACCCGGTCCTTGTGGCCGTGATCGCCGCGTTGATCTGGGCGCAGCAACCCGACCCGAATCCGGCCAGCGTCACCGTCACGTCGTTCAGCGCGCTGCAGTCGCCAGGGCACGCCTGACACCCACAGTCCTTGACCAGATGGCCGTCGCCGTTCTTCAGAAGGTGGCCGGTCACCGCCGACTTCTTCAGGTGTGCGAACCAGAAGATCAGCAGCATCAGGATGGACAAGGCGTAGGTCATCAACAGGCATCCGGGGTGTCGATGGTCACGCGGGTTTCGACGCCGACTTCGAACAGCCGGCCGGTCTGGTCGAACTTCAGCGTCCGATAGTAGCCGTACAGCACTTCGTCGCCGGTGTCGTCGTAGGCCATGCGGGTCAGCATGGTCAGTTCCAACCCGTTGTAGCTGCTGTCGGCCGCGTCGTCGTTCCGCTTCCACAGATGATCGGGGTCGGTGGCGTAGGCCGCTTCCTGTTCACCGGTCGAACCGACCGACTTCAGATTGTCGGTGGCCATCGACAGGTGGTGAAAGATGATCTTGTCGCCGGCGGCCCGGTTCCGCATGTGGACGATGTAGCCGGTGTCGCCGGCAAAGACGGGCAACATGCTGACGGCGTTGCCGACCAACTGGTGTTCGTCGGATCGGGCGGTAAGCGATGCCACGGCATCATCCACCGTGGCTTCGACCCAGGTAACTGACCACGCCCCGTCATCGCTGTCGTAACTGGCGGCCGTGACCACGACGTGAAGCGGATCGGTCCAGTCGAACAAAGCGACCCACTCGGACCCGTGTTGATACAGGTCCAGGACGACGTAGGTGCCGTGCGGTACCAGCGTGTTGCCGTTGCGCTCGTAGGCACCCTTGACATGAACTTGGTCGAAGATGCCAGTGAAGTCTTCATCCCCATTGTCGCGGTAGTTCTCGTCGCCGGCCAGGAACTCGGTGGCCTGGAAGTCGTACAGGCCGTCGTCGTCGTGATCGTGGATGACCGCTTCGTACCTGGCGACCCAGTTGAACTTCTCCCAGTTGTCCAGGGGCACTTCGACGTTCAGGCCGAAGGCGCGCTGCCGGACATGCTGGGTCGTGTCACGCTGGCCGGCCTGTTGCACCCATAAGCCAGCATCAGGGTCACGACGGGGCACGGCCACCGGCACTTCCAGGTTCAGCTTCGTGTCGATGATCCGGCCCTGGTCTTCCACCATGCGGCGCGGATGCGACCAGTCCTTGAACTTGGATGGCAGGTGCGTGTCGCCCGAAACATCGGCCACGACCGGCTTGCCCATCTGAAGCCACGCGCCGCGGTAGTCATACTGGTGAGCAGGATCATCGGGGTCTGGGCTCATTCCCATGCTGGCCGCCCAGTTGGCGTACCACTCCCTGAAGACCGTTTCGTCGTCCGGCTCCAGGTTCGTGTGAAGATCGCCTGCTGGAAACCATGCCATGAATCACCGCCCTGCCTGTTGATCCGCGATCCATTCGAACTCGTACTCCAAGTTGCCGACTTCGACCAGCTTGTCGCCGCTGGTGGCCACGTTAATGCTGATGTATCGACCGGTCAGGCCCGCGGCCAGGGCGTTGAGAATGTGCCGCTGTTGCTTGTCGTCGGCGTCGATGGTCTGGTTGCGGGTTTCCAATGCAGCCTGGTCGGGGTGATCGTAGGCTGTGATCGTCACAGTGATCGAAGTGCCCGCTCCCATATCACCCACGTCCAGGGCCAGGAACTTCATCCGCTTCAGGTGTTCGGCGTGATCGTTGATCCAGGTCGTGGCCGAACCGTTCAGGTAGGTGGCCGACGAACCCGGGTACTTCTTGACCGTACCGCCCGTGATCCAGATAAGCGTTTCGGCCCCGGTGTCGATCAGGTACTCGACTTCGCCGAAGTTCACCGTGCCGATGAAGCCGCTGGACATGTCCAGTAACAGGGTTTCCTGGTTCCCGTTGTAGGCGTCGTTCGTGAACAGGAACAGCTTGCTGGTCGCGTCGTGCGACCCGCACACCGCATCATCCAGCTTGTCGTTCAGCACCATCGACTCAAACGCCGCTTCGTAGCCCAGCCGTTCCAGCCGCTGGATGTTGCCGCCGGCGATCAAGATGTGCCCGGCGTGGCTGACGTAGTGGATGCCGGCCACCGACTTGGCGATCCCGGTTCGATTGACGGCGCCCCAGCCGGCGATCGCTTCGCCGGCCACGGGCTGACCGTTGGAGTAACCCAGGACATACACGCCGATCTGGGTGAAGGCGTACTTCCGGTTGTTCGTGTCCATGAAGGCGATCGGATCGCCCTTCAGGCCGTAGATCGCACCCTTCGATTCACCGCCGCGGGGCACGCGGCCCACGTCGTCGATGCGGGCGATCTGCTCGGGATGGTTCACCGACCACTCGACCACGCCCTGGTCGCCGCCCGGGTTGAAATACAGGGCCACGCCTTCGGGCAGGATCGTGAACTTCTCACTGGCCACAGGGGCGCCGTAGGCATCGGTGGCGTAGCCGTTGCGAACCAACTCTTGCTGGCCGCGCTTCAACGTGACCAGGGTTTCGGGTTCGTCGATCGCTTCCAACAGTGGCAGGTCCGACACGGTGGCCATCGCACCGCCACGTCGCTTGCCAAGGGCCGGCGTCAGCGTGACCGTGGCCGGCCGGTACGAAGCGTAGCCGTCGGGGCCGAAACCGGTGGGCTCCCACAGCCTGGGCGGAAGGGCGAAGCCGCTGAAGCTGACGAACACGGCGATCTTGTCGCCGCTGTGATCGCCGCTGGGCAACGGCGGTGTGGTCAGGCGGGCCTTGTACCACTGGCTTGCGTCGTAGGGGAATCGCTCGGGACTGACGAAGTAGTGGGTGATCCCCACGTCTTCCGACACGTCCACGTCGGTACGCGGGCCGTAGATTCGACGCTTGGAATCAAACACGGCGAAGGTGAAGACACAGCACCCGTGCTTGTGGCCGGCGTCGATGCCGCCCACGTCCGGCCAGTTCGGGCCGTATTCCTCAAACGCCAGATTCGGCGAGCCGATGTCGGTCAAGGCCGGCAGGCCAAGCTGCATCTTGCCTTCGGTGCTGTTCCACCGGTAGATGTTGTCCGCATCGACGTAATACAGGTCGCCGCCGAAGGCGTCGAACCATCCATCGTTGGCGCCGTCGCCGATCGCGGTGACGCTGAAGTCGGATACGTCGATGACCTTCACGCCGTCGGTGACGTTCACCGTGGCCGCGTAGGTCGTGCCCTCCACGTCAAGGACCAGGTGGTTGGTCGGGATGCCCGGCATGGACCCCTGGGTTTCCGGCTCACGAATCGTGCGAAGCATCCCCGTTTCGGTCAATTCGAAGTTGACCATCACGGTCTGACGGTTCGGCTTCACCCGGCTGGGGTGAACCGTCTGGAGCCCAGCCCATGTCACGGTCCCGGTTGGCATCAGGCATACCCGCCGATCATGTTGCCGCCACCACTCAGGGTCTTGTTCGCGTCTTCGTACACGTCCATCGGCATGTCGTCGATCTTGCCGTCGCCCACGTCATCGAACTCGACGCCCAGGTTATTCAGTTGGCCCTCGGCGTGATCGGTCAATTCGCGCGACTTGCTGCTGGGAAGGTACTGCTGGGCCGCCCTGGCGATGGCCAGGTCGATGACGATGGGATGGAACTCGGACGGCATGGCCACGATGTTCGCATCGGCCAGGGCGGGCGCCTTGACGAACACTTCGCCGGTCAGGGTGTATTCCTGGTCCGGCTGGGGATAGACGTGCCAGTCCGGTTCGTCGTCCTGGTCGCACAGGGGCCTGAACACTTCTGGGCGTTCGGTGCTGGTGCCCCAGAACGCCTTGCGCTCGTAGAAGTCCTTGGCCCGCGCGTACTTCAGCTTCCGCGTCGAATCGTCATCGAAGACGTACCATTCCTGGGCCGGCGAATCGACCTTGAAGTCATTGGTGTCCGGGGCCGCACCCGCATCGACCGTGACCGTGCCACCGACGGCGATGGTAATGGTGGCTTCGCGGCGGCGCCACCGCCAGCCGCGGAAGTGCCACACCAGCGACCAGGCGCTGGCCAGGAACCGGTACGCATCACCAGGCGGGATCAACCGCTTGGCCCGGTTGCGGACCATCGCACGGAAGATGGCCTTCTGGGCGTTGTTCACGCTGTCGAAAACGGCGAAGGTGTCGCCCAGCCAATCGGGGGAATACGACTCCAGGGCCTGGTTGTAGAGCGCGTTCGCCGATTCGCGGTACCGTTCGGATTCGCCCCAGCCCAGCAGCACCCTGGCGATGGCCGCTGCGCCTTCGGCATACGCCAGGTCTTCCAGTACCGTTGGCAGGTCGCCGCCGACAGCGGCCGGCTCGCCCCACCACTGAGCCAGGTTCTTCGCCCGGTTCAGGGCTTCGGTGGCGGCGTTGCCCACGTCGGTCTGGTGCTGCGTGGACAGGTTGCTGAAGGTCGCCGAATGGCCCAGGATGGCGACCAGGGCACGATCACGAATCTGTGTTGCTGTCACGGCGGCCATCAGCTACTCCCCTTCCTGAAGTTGATGTCATCCAGAAGGCGCTGCCGGAACAGGTCCACCAGTTGCTCAAGCTGCACACCGATTTCGGGTTTGATTTCCCGCATCACCCGCGCGTAGGTGTCGATCTTCGTCAGGGCCACGAACACGTCGTCGTCGGGGTCACGGGCAATCTTCTTGCACAGTTCCTTCGTCTGCTCGGTGGCCGCGACCAGGTGAACGTCGTAGGTGTCGTGATTCTCCCAGTCCTTGACGGCCTGTTCTTCGATTTCTTCGGCCAGGTCGTCGGCGGCCTTGAAGTCAGGCATGGCCGCCGCGATCCCGCGGAAGTAGGCACGCACCTTGGCCACGGCGCGCATCCGCGCGTAGGCCAGGATACGACCGTCGTTGTCGGGAAGGCCCACCGCTTCGGCGAACGACTCGGCTTCGGTCTGCGCTTCGTCGATCAGCGCCCCGGTATCTGTGGTCTGGTCGGCCGTCAGCGATCCATCGTAGCTGTGGACCACTTCGCGGATGATCTGGGCATCGGTCAGCGTGATCGCCACGGTTCACCCCCTTACGCGGGCTTCTCGTACAGGACCATGCCAACCGCCACGCCCTTGGCGTTGGTGCCAGCCCCGGCGTTGACCGTGACGTGCCAGGTGAACACGTCGCCGGCCGCCACGGCGCTGTCGTTGATCGTGCCGGTTTCCTTCGTGTAGTTCGTGCTGCCCGAATCCACGTCGAAGGTCGCCGTCAAGATCGTGGTGCCGTTCTTCTTGATGTCGACGGTGATGTCAGCCGCGTCGGTCGGCACCGTCACGGCCAGGGCCCACGCCTGAAGCACCACGCCGGCCTTGTAGGCGACGTGCAGGATGCCGGCGCAACTGGCGGCGATGGCCGTGGTCAGGTCGCTGGTGACGTGCTTGTGGATCATCTGGCGCATCTGAAGATCGCCATGATCCGCACCGTCGTTGCCGGGGTTAAGTTGCTCGACCGGGATGGAGTTGGCCGGCCCGGTAAGCGCCCCGCCGTAGACGATGTTGTCTTCGACGCGGACGCTGTTGGCGATGTTGCTCACGTCTGACATGGCACACCCCCTTGGGTAGAAGGTTCGATCGGCGGGCGTGCGCTATCAGGCGTGCAGCACTTCGATGGCGGCGGCGACGATCGTGGCCGCACAGTTGGCGTGGCTCGACACGCCCTTGATCTGCAACTGCATCCGCGCGGACGTGTTGCAGGTCGCATCAGCGATCGCGTCCACGTCCACAGCCACCGCGTTCTGGAGAACCACGGCGCTGCCCTTGAACGTGCCCGTCGCACGGCTGATTGACTGAAGGGTCATGAACCCCTCGATGTGGAACGGGACGTTGGTTGCGCCGTTCGCCACGGTCATCACCACGTCGGCGATGGTCACGCCGCCGATGACCAACTGGACCGTGAACGTCTTGGACGTGCCCTCGCTGTTGCTGACCGTCCCGACGATCGTGAACCGGAACGTCAGGCCCAGACGGTTGCGGGGCGAGTAAATCCACGGCGTCTTGATGATTTCCGTGGCGGCGTTGGCGATCGCCGTCAGGGCCGCCGTCAACGCGACCGACAGCTTGTGGTTGTTCTTGATCCCGCCGATCACGGGAACGCTGCGCTTGATGTCGGCTGTGGTACCCATCCGTTAGACTCCAGCAGCATGGTTGGGAGCCCTGTTCATCGGCGCTGCGGAACCGATGCTCCAGGCCGTCGCTTTGCGACGTGGCGAGCAAGACGTTTCGCTCGCCGTTTTGAATCCTTCGATCTACGCGCCGCGTTCATCGCGGCCGCCTTGGCAATCTCCAGGGCGTGGGCTTTCGACCTGGGGCGCGTGTTCCCGATCATGCCCTTCCGTTCCCAGCTTCGCATCATTTCAGCGATGTTGCTGGATACGGTCGCCGAACTGGAGCCCTTCGCCAATGGCATCGTCAGGTCCGTTTCCTGGCCCGGTTCATCACCTTGGCCAGCTTGGTGCGGCGGGCCGTCGTGCGGGCCTTGGCGCCGGCGATGGCGCCGGCGATCCCGGCACCGGTCACCTTGCGGGCCCGGCGAACGCGCACGTCGCGCTGGTAGGCCGGCGTCTTCATGTACGCCTTGCGGCCCCAGGGCACGATCGTCGGGTCGCCTTCGTATTTTTGCTGGGCCATTGATTAGCCCCCCATACAGACGGTCTTCTTGTAGTGCTTTCCCATCCCGGCGTAGTGCCGTCGCACCCTGGCCACGTCCATGTCGTGGCCGTGGCACTCGGACAGGAACTGCTCACGCTGTTCAAGGCTGTCGGCTTCGGTGTTCGCCCGGCGGTGACGGGCCCATTCGTGCTTCCTGAACATCGACTGGCGACCGCACCACACCTTGAACCGGATGCGCCGGAAGTCGCGGTCGGTCAACGGCGGCACGTCGCCGGCGAACAGGGCGGCGTTGCGAACCGGGCGCGTCCATTCGATGGCGATGGGGATGCCCTGGCCGGTCATCTTGCAGAAGTCCAGGTTGCCACTGGCCAGGTTGCAGAAACCGCGAAGACCGACGGCATCGTAGACCCGTTTGCAGAACCGGACGATCTTCTGCCCATCGGTGATCCAACCGAAGCGGTACTGAAGCGTGGTGGGCACACTGAAGCTGCCGTGCAACGGCACGGGGCGATACGCCTTGATCCACCAGAAGCTGTCATCACCCTTCGCAATCATGCGGGCACCTTCCTTCGAACACGCTTCTTGACGACAACCGATCGGCCGATCTTCTTCTTGATGAACTTCTCCACGGCTTCCTGTTCGGACAGGTTGAAGCAACGCTTGGTCGCGCGGTGCGTCAGGCCGGCGCTGTGTTCGACCTTGACCACCTTGCGAATCCACCGGTACCATTCGCGTCCGCGATCCCTGACCAGCTTCCGCAGATCGTACAGCGTGCGGATCGGCGGCCAGTTGTTTCGCATTTTGGTCAGGGCGCGTCGAACCACGAAGTCCTGGCCTGGCAGGTTCGCCAGGACGATCTTCGTGTCCGGCGTTGGCTTGGATCGAGCCATGATGGAGCATCATAGAAACAAGACGCCCCCGGCGTCAACCAGGGGCGTCGTCCCAACGGAGCTTCACGATGTGAAACCCGTCTACGCGATCGGCGATTCCTCGCCGATGATGTTGCGGATCAGGCACTCGCCACGCGGCCAGTAGTTGACGTAGGCACAGAAGTCGTAGGCCGTCGCTTCCCAGAACATGCTGCGACGACCGCTGCTGGTCACGTTGTTCCAGATGCCTGCCACCTGGCCGGGCATGAAGTTCAGGCCGCGGTTGGCGATGTAAAGATGTCGCCAGTTCGACGGCCGGATCAGCCAGATGGTGTTGGCCGGGGCGTACAGCATCGGCTCCAGGGCGAGCCGCCCCAGCATCGGGTGATGGTACATCAGGCCATCGAACCCGTAGTGGGCCACCAGGTCGCCACCCTGGGCCACGCTCGGAACGGAAATGAGCGCGTCCTGGCCGACGACGGCGATGAACCGGTCCACGATTTCGGGCGTGGTCAGGTTCACGAACCCGGGTGCGTTCTGCCCTTGCTCGACGTACCCGATCGAACGGGCCGCGTGGTTGAGCCAGGGCATGTCGAACTGCGCGTTGTTGGCGTTCAGGTCGACGGGTTGCAGGTACATGCCTGCCGCCGCGCTTCGGTCCTTGGAGTAGATGGTGCTGGTCGGGTCACTCATCCAGGCACCGAAGCCGATGAAGTTCTTGTCGTAGTTGTCCGACAACACGATTTCATCGGTGTCCACGGCCGCGGCCATGTCGCCGCTGCCGGTCAGGCCGATCGAGTTGTCCACGGGGTTGACACCCGTGACCACGACATCTTCTTCGCCGCCGAACTGGCGGGCGGTCGAGTTGCCGGTCGGATGGACGTGGACCGTCATGCCCTCACTGAACATGGCGATCGGGCCGGCGATCTTGGCGCGGCATGACGACTGGTTCGTGTGGGCCGTTCCGCCCGAGTAGTGAATGTCGTCGTTCTGCACGGGGTCGCCGTCGATCGTCGCCATCACGCCGCTGGTCGGCAGGAACTGATGGCTGGCGCGGTAGAAGGCCATCGACTGAAGCAAGTCGCGCCGCATGGTCATCACGATGTCGGCCTTCTTGCCGTCGCCCACCGATCCGGTGGCTTCGGCGGCTTGGTCCAGGTCGATTTGCGTGATGCGTGTGCTTCCGTCGATTCGTCGCATGTCGTTGGACGCCGCATCGGTGCTGGCTTTCATCCAGACCGTGTAGGTGTCCAACCCGATGGTGTTGGCCGGCGTGGTGAAGTCGGCCAGGGGGTCCACCGAGCCACGGGCGTCACGCGCGGGCTTGTGCCGCAGGGTGACTTCGTACTCGTTGGATGTCATCTTGCCTTCGGCCGGCCGCACCCACGTCAGCGCCTTCTCGTAAAAACGGAACTGGTCGTGGATCGGCAGGTCGTACTGCGTCATGAAGATCGCAGTCAGGTCATACAAGATGACCAGAGCGTTGTCGATGATTGCCATTGTATGGCCACCTTTCGACTACTGCGCCCGCGATCCTACCCCGTAACGCCAGGAATCGGGTAGTTGCCCCCGCCGGACTGGCGGGCTTCGCGGACTTGTCGTGCGAGGTCTGACACCTGCCGATGTTCCTGGTTCGGGTCGGCAGGGTTGGTGGGCTGTTCGGGGCCGCCCTGGGCCACTGGGGCGCCACCGCCAGTCGGCGTTGCCGGTGATCCGCCTGCCTGTGCGATCAGCGACGAAGCGATGCTGGACGCGAAGACTTCCTTGGTCCGTCCGGCCAGTGTCGCCGCACCCTGGGCGTCCAGGGGCTTGAACTGACCTTCCAGTGGATGTCCGGCGCCGTAGCGTTCGGCGACTTGTGGGAAGATGCTCGCCGCCACTCGCTCCGTCAGCACGTCGTATTTCAGGCCGGCTTCTTGCATCGCCTTGGAAATGAGCCCTTGTTCCGATGCGACCGCGGTGTTGTGCTGATTCACCGCGTTCTGTGTTTCGGTGTGCCGCGTCAACACGCCTTCCATCGTGTTGGCCACGAAGTCCTGAAGCTGCTCGCGGGTCATGCCCCCGCCCTGGCCGTCGTCGTCGTCGACAAGGCCAAGGTTGCCGTCCAGGTTCACGTCGTTCGGGTCCGTGCCGGTGGCTTGCGATGCGACGGCCTGCATCGCTTCGTTCAGGTCGGCGGCGGTGATGCCTTCGTTCTGCATCTGGAGCGCCGCGGCGGCCATCGCCGGGTCAAGCTGGGCGCCGGTATCGGGTGACGGCGCCGGTGCCGAAGCCACGTCGCGGACGCTGCCCGTCGGCTGAAGCGACGGTTGCCCGCCGGCGGGACCGGCAGGGGCGGGCGCGGGAGCCGGATCGCCCCCACCAGGGCCCGCGGGCTGGACCGCGGGTTGCGATGCCGGATCAGCCGCCGGGGCCGCTGGGGCAGGATCGGCCGGGGCCGAACCCGCCGGGCTCGCCGGGTCGGCCGGCGCTGCCGGTGCGCCACCGCCGCCACCGCCCATGCCGGGGTCCGTATGGAAGACGATTCCGAAGTGGTGCTTGTCGATCCGTTTCAGCCAGAACATGTGGTCGCTCCGTTGGGATTATAGTATCTGATTCGCCGCGTGCTTCAAGGCTTTCCACAAGCCGGTCACGGCTTTTCTGGATAGGGTGAGGTTGGAAACGGGGTTGTCGAACGTCAGGACGATCCGGTTGTTCGGCTTGTCGATGCCGATATGAAGCTGTGCGTCACGGCGTTCATCCGCGTCGTTTGCCCGCTCGACCAAGCCGCGATCGTCGTTGTCTTCGGGTCCGATCATGCGCTAAGCACTCCACCAGGTAGTGACACGCCGGCTTCGGTGTTCTCCATCGCGCCACGCGGCAGACTCGGACGACCCTGTTGCGCCTGGGCCATGTCGATGGGGCCGGCCGCGGCTTCCTGTTCTTCGACGCGCGACTGCTGCTGGGCCTGGATCGCACGCTCCAAGCGGTCGCGTGCATCCACATCGCCCTCTTGCACGTTCACGTCGTTCAGGAACAGCTTGAACACCGCGATATACATGTCGTGGTCGACGCCCGGGCGCCCCGGCCATTCGTTGCCGGCCAGGATGCGATAGCCCACACGCATGGCCGACTCCATCGCCACGCGATCCGCGGAAGTCATCGGCTGATTCAGCGTCAAGGCCATTTCGCGGCGAAGGCCGGCCGGGTCGATCGAACCAAGCTGCACGCCGGTCAGAAGGTCTTGCTTCATTTCCCGCTTCGTCCGCGGCTGGGTCGAACCGGGCTGGATGGTCAACTGGATGCCGGTGTCGCGCGTGTCGATCAACAGCAGCGCGGTGATCTGTTCCTCACCCATGCCGCGCGCCATCAGCTTGCGGACGGCAGACGGGCCCAGGTGGCGAATCTGTGTGGCCAGCGTGTTCGACAGCGCGATCGACACTTCGGCTTCATCGTTGACCATGACGTGGTTGATAACTTCGTCCGACTCGGCGATCCGCATACGCTGACCGGCGGCCGGCTCGCGTTCGGACGGCACGCCGAAGTTCACGTCATGGCGATGCGAAGCGCTCTGCATCGACTCGGGCATCAGCATGGCGATCCGCTGGAACACCGCCGGCACGGGCGGTGGTGAAACCGCCACGGGCGGTGAAAACTGCTGGGAGCCCTTGCCGCCCAGGAAGCCGACGCCACCGCCGATGCGGTTGGTCATTTCGGATTTGAACTTCTCTTTGCTGATGGCGCGCGTGTCGTACATCCACTTGAACGCCGACGCGGCCAGCAGCGACCGCAGCATGGCCGTCCACACGATGTTGTTGATGTCCTGGCGATCCATCATCGCGTGGGTCAGGCCGTTGGAGAACGCGCTGGTCGCACGCGGCAGGCACGACAGCTTCACCATCGGCAAGCCGTCACCGCCGAACGGCGACGACAGTTCGCCGCCAAGGACCATCATTTCCTTGGCGCCGTCGACGATCATGGCAAAGCCGTCGAACCGTTCGCCCGGCTCGGTCTTCCACATAAGCTGGTGCAGCTTCACGGCGGGCTTGTTCAGGTCCACGGTGTATTGAGGGAACACCGACCAACCGGACAGGTTGTTGATCGCCGTGTAGTTGGCGGCCAGGGTTCGCATCGGCACACCCTGTTCTTCGGGCACGTCGATGCCGAAGACGTTGCGCAGTTCGTCCAGCGTCTTGATGTACGTCAACTGCAACCATTCGTGCCGGCGAAGATCGGGGTTCGTGTTCACCGGGTCGTACACCAGGTCCATCACCGTGGACGCTTCCCATTGAAGCACCCGTTCGCCGCCGGCGCCGTTGGCCAGCACCAGGTTCACGATCCCATCGCCGGACCACGACCGCATGAACGACGCGCGCTTCAGGGCCGACAGGGCGCCCATGCCAGGCAACAGCGCGTGCAGCGCGTCCTGGGCCTGCCGCGCCTTGTTCACCACGTCCATCGTGAAGTGACCGCTCGGCGGGCGGGCGTCGACTTCCAGCCGCTGCGGCGTGGTCTTGGCCCACCACTTCTGGATGATGCGCGACTGCTCGTTGAACACCACGCGCAGGTCGGTCGCTTCGGGGTTCCAGTTCGTTTCGATCGCGTTCAGTGGCTTGCGGGTCGGGGAGACTACCAGGCCGTGCGACAACCGCTTCCACTGGCGACCCGAGTAGTAGTTGGCGCCCAGGGCACAATGCAGCGCGTGGGCGACACGCAACGGTTCGGTGACTTGCTTCATCGAACCGATGAACTCGATCACGTCCTTCGCGCTGCTGATGCGGGGCATGGCCTATCCCCTATCCTTGGCCGGCCAGGTCCATCGCGCTGTTCGGGATGGCCTGGTCGATCGGGGGCGGTGGTTCGACGACGGCGGCTTCACGGTCGGCGCGCGCACGGCGGGACGCTTCGGCTTCGGCTTCCTGCCGGCGAAGTTCGGATTCGTGTTCGTAGTAGGTCAGGGCCGCGTTGTGAAACGACAGCAGTTGCTTGTTCGCGTCCGACAGCAGCTTTGACACCGCTTCGTTCTGACCACGCACGGTATTGGCAAGCGTGACCAGGGCGATGGCGAGAATCACAAGGGCGGCGAGAAGGGCGACGGTCAACACGATTCCGACGACATCCATTGGACTTCCTCGTCTTGGGGCGAAAGATCGTTGCCCTCGTTCTCATTATTGAACAAAGGCCGTAGAACTTCAACCATGTGCGGGTTCGGCTTGCGAGTTTCGATCTGTTGCTTCTTCAGCGCCCTGGCCGCGGCGACCAGTTCCGACTCGCCCATGTCCAGGTCATCGGCGGCTTCGACGATCCACACCGTCAGCGCGTCGACCGCGTGATCGTTGGCCACGGCACCGAAGTCCAGAATCTCGTCGTAGAACCACTGGAGCTTCGGATCGGGAATGATGTCATCGCCGAACGCCGGGTCACAACCCGGGTCCACGTCACGCCGGCGAACGCCCGGGAACAGGACCGCGCCGCGCTCCAGGTACGGGGCCGCCGCCTTCAGCCGTTTCTCTTTGTCCTGGCCGTAGGCGTTGTAGTAGACGATATGCTCGTCGGTGCCGATCATGTGGGCGATATACTGGCCGCTGGCCGCGAAGCCGGTGCGGGCTTCCAGCAGCACCTTGTCGATCTTGTGACCGACGCCGCCCTTGGCGATCATGTCGATGACGGTGTTGCCCAGTTCGATCTGGTTCTGCCCCAACTCCCTGGCCGTCGTGACGACCAGCTTGCCCTTGATCGGGTTCAGGTGCCCGGTGACCACGCCGGCCTTGTCGCCACGCCCGCTGCTGGTCGGGTCAAGGCACACGCCGCCGTAGCCGATCTTGAACATCCGCGCCACTTCTTGGTCATCGGGCGCGTAGAAGTGCAGCTTCTTGACGATCCGGTCTTCGTCGGCGATCGCCTGCATCTGGAACCGCCGGCGGTAGTCGCGCGGGTTGCGACGGTACTTCGCCTTCAGGGCCGCCCGGTTGCAGCCCGGCCTGTCCTTCCACAACGGCTTGAAGTCCATTTCGGGCCCGCAGCACACCAGTCGCACCAGCTTCAACTGAAGCGCGCCCTTCTTGACCATGCCGATCAGGTAGCCGAAGGCGTCATCGTTCGCCCACGGGTAGCCGATCACCCACATTTTGCCGACACCACGCAGCCGTTCGTACCAGGTTTCCTCAATCGCCTTGCAGGTCTTGACCCGCGTGGTGACTTCGTGTTCCTCTTTCGGGCTCACCGGGTCGTCCAGGCCGACGAAGTGCAGCGTCTTGCCCTCGACGGCCGTGGACGTGACCGACCTGGCCACCAGCGTCGGGTCTTTCGAAACCACGTCGCGGTCGACCGTGAACGCCTTTTCGGAGTCGGGGTCGCCCTTCCGGCCGGACAGGGCGACGTGCGGGAACAGCGCGTGGTACCGGGCGGCGCCGGCGCTGTCGCCATCGACGTACTGACGTACTGCTGACAGTCGGGACTTGGCTTCGTCGTCGGCGTTGTGGCCCACCGCCATGAACCGATCGGGGAAGCGGGCGATCAGCAACAGCAGCTTGGCCATCAGCAGCGATGTCTTGCCGTGGCCAGGCGGGACCATCAGGATCAGCCCGCGGCAGTCGGGGTCCAGGTCGGCCTGGTAGTCTTCCCACGCGATCCGAACGTGGAACGGCTCCCACTCGTAGACCTTGCCGTTGGTCGTGTCGCGCTCGATGTAGGTGGCGAACCGAAGAAGATGGGCGGCGGCCTGGGCGTCGTTGCGATACTGCTGGCCCTTGGTGCTGGGCACCGGATTACGGGCCCGGTGCTGGAGCGTCCTCACCCGGTGGATACATTGGAGCCATTTTTTTTTTAGTGCCTGCTGGGCGTGCTTCATCGCCGACTCGTCGGCCGCGTTCATGGCCGACTCCACGGCGTCCAGTTCTTCTTCGGTGCGCTGGAGCAACCGCGGGCCCCGGGCCGGGTCAAGCATGGACGACTGGGCCGGCTTCACGTCTTCCAGCGTCACGCCGTACATGCCCATCGTCTTCTTGAGCCCGTCGATCCGGCTGTTCAGTTCCGGCCACGACTCGGGCACACCGATGCCGCGTGTCCAGTTCCACCACGCCTTGTCGAACCGAAGGTACTCACCCAGTTCCCAGCTTGCCCACAACGGGTTCAGCTTGCCCTCGACCATCTGCGGGTGCGGGTTGTCCCTGAACTCGGGCATCCCACTGAAGTCGACCTGTGACTCGTCAACGCCAAGGTCACGCGCGATCTTCGCCTGGCGTTGCTCGACGGCCGCTTTGGATGTGGCGTTCGGTCGCGGCATGTCACTCCACCGACAGTGTAGCGAACGCGGGCGGGAACGTCACGGTTTCGCCGTGGACAAACGTGCCCATCACGTTCTTATACATGTGATCGAGCGCATCGTCACGCGACAGGTCGCCGTGGTTCATCAACGCCGCCACGCACCGGTCGAACTCGTACAGCGCGTGAACCGTCCCGGCGATCTGCACCGATCCGATCAGGCACGGGTCGAAGACGTGCGGCGGGTCCAGCACCACCGCGTCTGGATTCAGTTCGGCCAGTTCTTCACGGGTCACGTCATGCCCCTTGAAAAGCGGCAGGCGCCGGCGCGGCCCGTCAGGGGATGATGGCGCCAGACGCCGACGCCCACCTATCGCAGAAGCGGTCAGGTCAGTTGCAGGCTGTTCGCCGCGTTCCGCGCGCGGTCGCAGGTGTTGGTCATGTCCTCACATATCTTGCCCATCATCACGTCGATGTGGCGCAGCACTTCCAGCGCGTTGGACGCATCGCCGTCGGGCGTGATCGTCGGGCGGTTGCCGCCGTCGCCGCCGATGATCTGGTCGATGTGCTGGTTCACTTCGAACAGGCCCGCGTCCAGGTGGACCAGCTTCTGGATGATCGCGGACAGGACGGTGATGTCGGGCTCGGGATCGGGGACGGCGCGCAGTGCGCCGGCGGGCGCGTGACCGGCACACGTCATCGGTTCGGGCATGGATGCCAGTGGCATGATGAATCTCCGTTGGATAGGGAACGGGTTGTTGCCGGGCGCTACTTGACGCCCAGCGTCTTCTTGATGCCGTCCAGGTGGTCACGCACGGCGTCGGGCATCGGCGACGTGTGGTACCGATCGACCTGCTCGACGTACTCGACCATCGAACGCATCGCCGCCAGTTGCGGCTCGGGGATGCGCTTGGTGACTTCCTTCACCTTCGGCGCAGCAGCGGCCGTGGGCTTCTTGGCCATCGTCAGTCCTTCCAGTTGTAGGTGTGTGGAGCCATCATCCCTGTGACAGAATCTTACCCGCCGACTTGACACCTGGCAAGACGGGCTCTATAAATTAGACATGCCCAACAAGTGAACAACACCATGACCGATCGAACCCGAACAAGTGAACACGCACACCATCGCCCCGGCGAGCGTCATGGTTCTTCTGGTTGGGCAAGCTGGAAGTCCGGTTCGACGCTGGGGCCTTTTTTTTGCCCGCATCGTGATCTGCCCCACCAGCGTCACGATAAACTCGCCCGCCTGAACCTTGTGCCAGGCGGGTTTTTCTATGCGCCCAGCGGAGCCCCCCCACATGGTCAGCGGACACTTCGACGCCACCTGCCCGTCCTGCAAGAAGCACATCGCCTGGAACGGCAAGATCACCGACCGGCCCAACTGCCCAGGCTGCGGCTGGAACCTGCCCCCCGACGAACTGATGGCCCAACAGGCCGACCTGGACGCCATGTTCCAACAGCCCTGCAACCACGAAAACTTTTCGCGGGCCATGCACCCCAACGGCCACATCATCTGCTGCGGCTGCGGGGAAACCGTCGGCCACCACGACACGACCACCACCTGACATCTTTTCTTTTCCCCTGCCGTCCCCAACAGGACGGCCCTCCGCACCTGACCGGCGACGATTCAACCCACGCCGGCCAGGTGTTTTTCACACGTTCGACCCTAAAGGGCCTTCCGCCTGCTGGCCTACCCAGCGTCCCTTACAGCCCGTCAGCAGACCGGTCAAGGCATCCAGCACCGGACATGCCGGATAAACCGGTGCAGCAACATCTTCCCGGCGCAGGGCAACCGGGCCGATGCCAAGAAGGTGCGTCCGGCGACCGAAGGCCCGCCACTCATGATGACAGCGCGATCACCCAGGTTCGGTCCTGCACGAGCCTGGGCCTTTTCCACATCCAGCCCACAGCAGCCCACCTGTCCCGGGCCGCAGCGGGCGATCATCACACCGGCCAACCGTACCAAGCGCCCCCAGCGGGCCGGGATGCGGGTCACGGCCACCGCGGGACAGGCGCATCGGAACTTGCAGCGGCCAACAGCCACTGACACACCCCGATGCGTACTGCTCGGTCCCTGGTTCGGCGACGACACACTGACCAGGTGCATGCCCCACCAGCAGCAGGCAGGGTGAAAACCCGCGATGCCTGGCCCAAACACGCGGGTCGTCCAACAAACCCACCCCACGCCAAGGGGTCGGTCCATCCACCATCCATCCCCCAAGCAAGCATCCTCAAGCAAACCGCTGCTACCACTACGCCTACACAACGCCCGGTGCAACCGCAGCCGCCATGCACCACGTTGCACCCGAAAATATAATATGCAGATGCGATGGTGTGGTCCCGGCCTTTGGCCAGGCACGCAAGGGGCCGTAGCCCCCCCGTGCCGATGGCCGTCCGGCCGAGCGCCAACCCGCCGCCGTCCCTGACGATACGACGCCCAGCCGACGCCGACGCCGGCCGCGGCCCGCTCCGCACCTTCGCTTGGTTGGCCGGCTCGATCGCATGTAACGCCAGGCCGGCGCAGCGCTCGACCGGCGGGGGCATCTACCTGCCGGGCCCGGGGCCTGGTGGCGTGCCTGGTGGTGGTGTGTTGGGCAAGGTGGCCAGGTGGTGCCTGGGGGCGTGCTGGTGCTGCTGTGTGGCGTCCCTGGCGTGCGGGGCGGGTTGGGGGCGTGGTGGCGTGGTGCGGCTGTGTGGGCGGCTGTGCGGCTGTGTGGCGTCCCTGGCCGGCTGTGGCCAGGTGGTGGGCGTGGTGCGGATCGGGGGCGCTTGGCCAGGGCGTTGGCCTGGGGCGGTTCGCCTGGCGGCGCCGGCGTGATGGGCGCATGAAAAGGCCGGCGGGCCCGTGGTGGGCGGCGCCGGCCAGGTGGTGGCCAGGTGGTGGCCAGGTGGTCAACGTGTCAGCGTGTCAGCGTGTCAGCGTGTCGCTGGCCAGGGACAGGCCGAGCCCGACGACCAAGCCGGCCGCGAACCAAATCAAGGCCAGCAGCAGTCCAAGTCCGAACCCGGCCAGGTGGTGGCCGATGGCCTGGCGGCGCTCCCAGCGTCGGGCGCATCGGGCGGCCGCCTGGTATGCCCTGGCCAGGTCGTCCGGCCTGGCCGGGTTGGCGTTGAAGTACCGGCCGCGGATGGGCGGCCCGACCAGGTGCATCGGGTCGCGCAGTTCTACGGCATATCCGCGCTGGGTACCGGTCAGGCTGATGACGCGATCGGTGGTGATCATGCTCCACCGTCCAATCTGCGCCCCAGGCGATTGGCGATGGTGTCCCAGTCTTCGGACGCCAGGTTCAACAAGTCGCGCTCACGGCGCTCTTCGGCCTTGACCACTTCCCAGGCGTCCAGGTCCATCCGAGCCGCGATGGCCTGGCCGATCAGGTCATGGAGCGTAGTCGGGTCCAGGGCGTCCAGTTCCCAGCTATGGGGCCCGTGCTGGTCGATGTAGTCGGCGGCCCGGCTGTCGCTGACCTTGGCCGGGTTGGGCGGCGGGGCGTACTGGTCAACCTGGTCACGGTTCAACGCGATCCGCTGCACGTCAACTTCCGCGTCGAAGGTGGCCAGGCGATTGGCGATGTCCCTTGTCATGTCCAGGCCGGACGGGTCATGATCGCCAAGATGGATGATCGCACAATTCTTGCCCCGGTCGGTCGCGTCGATGAAGCGTCCGGCCGCGGTCCACATTTCGCTTGCCGACATGTACCCTTTGCACGCCAGGTAGGGCACGCGCCATTGATCGGCGGCCCGGCCGATCACGGATTCAAGCGCTTGCTTCTCGACCCAGACTTCAACGTACCAGGGTTGCGACCGCCACAGGTGGGCGCGGTAGCCGGCGGCGGCGCTGCGGATGATGTTGGCCGGCGATGACCACCACGGCAGGCTTGCCAGGTTGCGGCCGCGGTCCTCGATGGCCAACCAGTCGATCAGGCCGGCCATACGACCAGATACGATCGTGTCGCCAAGGCGCTTGTAATCGCGAGCCGTGTTGGGCAGCAGGTCCGACGCCACCAGGCGATAGTAAAGCTGTCGCAGCGTCAGCGTCAGACCCTGCGCTTGGTAGTCGCTGATGATCGTGTTGGCCTGGTCGATCAACGCCAGGCGATCGGCTCCGATGCTCTTGTTTTCGTATTTAATCTTCGGCATGTTCAACACTCCAGGTCGGCCGGGCTCGGGAGCCCGTAGTAGTCGGCCGCGCACAGGTCATGGCAAAAGAGCTGGTGTCTGTCGGCCGGATGGAAGTCAACGCCACAGTTCGGGCAGGTTCGCACCTGGTCGCGCCAGGCGTCGGGGCAACCCGACTCATGGCATAGGACGCTGTTGATCGACACCGGCGAGCAGCCGTCGCAGCCGCAGCCCGTCAGGCCGATCGAATCGCCGTTACGGTAGTGGGTCCGCATCAGCCGGCCCCCCCTTCCCCAACGCCCACCAGGTCAGTAGTCATCAGGTAGGCCGTTTGGGTTGCCTTGTCGGCGCCGTCGGCCACGATCGTAGCCAGGGCGTCCCGGCAGGCGACCAAGGCCGCGTGGGCGTCGGCTTCGTGGTCGCGCCGGTCGATGCGCTGGATGGCGTAGCGCGTGCCGGCGTCCCGGTCGGCCCTGGCGTCAATCCAGACCTGGCACAGCAGCGCCCGACCGGTGCCGCGAAAGCTATCCTTGATTCGCGCCACGTACTCGGCGTGCAGCGCTTCGGCCTGGACCGCATCGTCCAGGTACTCGACATCCGGCACGCGCGTACCGCCAGGCCACCAGGTCACGACCAGGTAGCCGGGCCCCTTCCGTTCGTTCGTCATGGCTTGCCCCTTGTGCTGGGCGGTTAGATTGTCGGCCGCCCCTGCCAGGCCCGCACCTGGCGGCGGCCACCATCATAGTATCGACTGGTCTAGGCCAGTTCCACCAGTTCAGGGCCCCCCGCAAAACTTTTTTTCTTCCCTGGCGGCCCCCGGGCGCCCTTCCCGGGCCGGTTTAGGGTAGGGTATTTGCGATTGCCAGCCGATCCAAGGGCTCCCAGCGGGCCCGATCGGCGAGATAGCCGGCGGTCCTGGCGTTGACCAGGTGCGCCCCGAGCCGTACCATGTAGACGCCTGGCGGTGCGGGCCGACCAGGCGAACACATCACGCCCAGCACAAGGGGCAGTCATCATGTCGAGAACGTATCACACGGGCAAGAAGCGCCGCAGCGGCGCGCCGCGGTGGCGGTCCACCACGGACGAAGAACACCGGGGCGGCGGGAACCAGCCGGCCACGCCCAAGGGCCGCGGCGGGAAGCAGTCGAAGCGGCGCCGCCAGGCGAACCGATCCAAGGTGAAGCGCCGGCGCGGGCCGAACAAGCCGGCCAAGGCGCACCAGGTGAACACGGCCAACGCGATCAGGTGGGCCAGTCAGCAACTGGCCGCCGCGATGGACGCGGCAGGCGATCACACACCGGCGCAGATGGAGCCGTCGCCGGTGGCCGCCACGGTGGGCGGTTAAACCCGATCCCAGGTCAGGGCGCCGGCGTGGCTGGAGACGCGCCGGCCCCTGGCCGCCCTTCGCACAAGGGGCCGACCGATGCAAGTACATCAAGTGGACCAGCACGGATTAGCCGTCAGCGTCAGCGCCGACGATACCGAAGACTGGGCCACCAGGCCGGGCGCCGCCTGGCCGTGTTCGACCCTGCGCGGCCGCCGGTTCTCGGTGCGCCTGGACGGGTCGGGCGACCTGGTGGACTTCGCGATCCAGGGCGAGTCCGAGCCGGATAGCCGCGAACTGCTGGCGTGCCTGGCGGACCTGCTGAAACAGGCGAGCCGGCAACCCTGGCGGTACAAGTCGCACCGCAAACACCTAGCCAGGTACGCCGAAGAACAGGCGAGCCGGCTATAACCCGACCCCCGGTACAGGGCCCGCGTGGCGTGCGGCGGGCCTTGACCCGGCGGCCTGGTGTCAGGCAGCCAACGGGCCCGGCGTCACCGGGCAGGTACCCAACACAAGGGGTAGCATCATGTACGCGGGTAGATCATTGGTAGACGTGGCGGCCGAACTTCAACGGCAGGTGGAAGCGAAGCGCGATTTTATCGCCGATACCCGGTCGCTGCACCTGGACAGCACGCCGGACGGGTCAAGGCTGACAATCGGCGCCGCCGACCAGGGCCAGGACGTGGCCGGCCTGGTCGTCGAGAAGTTGGCGCATCGGCAGATCGCCGACCGCCTGGGCATCCCGGCCAAGTATTACGACCGGCTCCGCGCCGACTTCGCCGCGCTGCTGGATCAAAACGTTAATACCTTGTTTGCCGAGAAGCCCGAGACACGCATGGTTCGGTGCCTGGGGAACATCGACGGCACCACCAGCGCCCGGGCGTTCCTGTCCGACCGATACGCCAGGATTGACAACTGGGATATTGCGTCCCAGGCCCTGCCGATCCTGGGGGACGTGCCGGACATGCAGATTGTGTCCTGCGAAGTCACGCCCCACCATCTGTACCTGAAGGCCCTGTTTCCGCGGGTTGAACGCGAAGTCAAGCGCGGGGACGTGGTACAGGCCGGGGTGTGCATCAGCAATTCGGAAGTCGGGTTAGGGGCGGTCAAGGTTGAGCCGCTGGTGCTGCGGTTGGTGTGTTCTAATGGCATGATCGCGGCCGACCACGGCATGAAGCGCCACCACGTCGGCCGCCGGCTGGACAAGGAAGGCGACCACACGCGCGAAGTGTTCCAGGATGACACGCTTCGGGCCGATGATAACGCTTTCATGCTCAAGTTTCGGGACGTGGTGAAAGCGTCGGCCGATGACGCATCGTTCGGCCGCATCGTGGACCGCATGACCGAAGCCGCAAGCCAGGACGTGGGCGGCACGGACCCGGCCAAGGTGGTACAGCAGTTGGCCAAGGCCGAGCAACTGACCGAAGCCGAGCAAGGCGGCGTGCTGCGCCACCTGATCGAAGGCGGCGACCTGTCCGCCTGGGGCATGGTCAACGCGGTCACCAGGGCCAGCCAGGACGCCGGCGATTACGAGCGGGCTACCGACCTGGAACGGCTTGGCGGTAAGCTGCTGGCCAGCACCGGCGACGACTGGCAGCGCCTGATGGCCAAGGCCGTAGCGTAGTGGCGTGCGTCCGGCCTTGCCAGGGACGGCCCCGCCACGGCTGCGGGGCCCCACCTGATACGGCCGGCAATTCCGCCAGCCAAACACAAGGGGTATCGACATGGCACGATGCAGCGCGTACGGGACGCTTCGGAACAACGAAGGGCAAAGCCAGTCCGTGGGCGGTCGGCGCGGTTCGCCCCACAGCATTACGGCCTGGCTGAACACGGACACCGGGCTAAGGTCGGACGTGGATGTTACCGCGTCGGCCGACGTGTCCGGCGAGCGGGGCGGGCATGTCCCGAAGTTCCACCGGTGCCCCAGGCACCCGGCGCACGATGACCCGGCGTTACTGACCGACGCCGGCGAAGTGCCGCGGGAAGCCTGGGACGACTTCCCCACCGCGGCCGATGACATGCACAACCGCCCCAAGTGCCCCAGGTGCGGGCAGTTGCAGCCGGGGCACGACACGCGGCGGGCTTGCTTCACGTTTGAACTGCCCGAGCCTGGGCCCGACGTGTCGGTCAGGATTGAGCGGAGCGGGTACCGCCTGGCCGCCCTGGCGAACCTGGGCGCCGCCCTGGTGGCCGTCCAGGGCTGCCAGATGGCCGCAGAAGGCGACGAAGACGGCGCCCGGGCCCGGTTCGACTTCATCGCCGATCACCTGGCCGACCTGGAGCGGGACGAACGCGGGCGCCTGCCGGCGGTGACCCTGCCCGGTGGCGTCGACCTGGCCCACGCCCTGGCGTGCGTGCGCTTCGTGCGGGGCATGACCG
>Ga0180433_10000957_pt1 | contig 49048 bp, 42 predicted proteins | sample SS_ome_8_FD_132980 | JGI IMG/M metagenome (GOLD analysis project Ga0180433, IMG submission 132980) | Hypersaline lake sediment archaeal communities from the Salton Sea, California, USA - SS_1_D_1 metaG | ecosystem: Environmental > Aquatic > Non-marine Saline and Alkaline > Hypersaline >...
AATCCCCGGAATTCCTTTCGGTATATACTTTCAGAAGATGAAGGGTTTGTTACTAGAATCGAATTCGAAGAAAGCCGACTTCATTCGAAGGGTAATCGACGATCTGTGTATTATCAATCTGAAAGTGCTCTGTGGAAGAGCAGAAGATATTATCAGAGAAACGGGATTCCGAGAGTCCCTTGATTGGGTGTTTGCTCGGGCATTTCACGATATCTATTCAGCTATAGAATTCGGTGCTCCCTATCTCAGGATTTCCGGTCTCATGTATATTTATTCTGATAGAAGTAGTTTAGAGTTGCCGACTGAGGTTATACAGCATGCCGAGAGATTGGGAATTCGCTTTATAGTACGCGACGAGTTTGTTGAGTATGGCATCGAAAAAGGTCTGCTTCTGTGTAAATATGATCATACGCCTGATACGTATCCCAGGAGGTTTCCTGTCGTCAAACGTGAAGCGAGAAGGTTAATGTGGCAATAGGATGGAGATGTAACAAATACATTCCCTGCCGGGAAGCATTGCTGAATTTGTGTTTGTGTGGCTATAAGTACAGGGAGAAGATGCACGGAAAATATATGTATTTTTTTCAGATTACATTCGCTGGAATAGTTTGAAAAGATTTTCTGTAACGATTTCAGTGGAGGGGAATGGGAAGGTCCTTAGTTCAATTATCTAACATCATAAAAATGTTAAAAAATGTCCTCTTCCTGTTTGCGATTGAACCGTAGAGCTAAGCTCATGAGCAATACAATTATGATGATACCAAGAAAAAGATATATGATATGAGTTAACATAATGCCACTCCTATATGTGACATAATATACTACAAATTATCGAATTGCACCCGGAAAGGCAACAAAAAAAGTGAAAAAAATAGTGGTAGAATTCGATTTTTTTCTATCCTCAACTGAACAAAAATAATGTCAGCAGGTTGTCAGATTCATTCATCTCATTATCTTCAAATCCTTCTCTATTGTTCTTCTTTATACGCGGTTAGTTGCATGCTCAATATACTGCCGGAATCAATTATGGGAATCGGGAGTACCATTCTGGCGCTGTTATCTGAATTTCATCGAGAGGTCGAATGCACGGACTGAGTGAGTGAGGGCGCCGATTGAAATATAATCGATTTTCAGATCTCTTATCTTCTTTATCTTTTTCTCATCGATATTGCCTGATACCTCAATTTTCGCTCTGTTCCCTATAATCTGACATGCCTTCTCTATGCTTGTACGGTTCATGTTATCGAGCATGATGATATCGGCTTTCGATGACAACGCCTCTTTGACCTCGTCGAGATCTGTTGCTTCGACTTCAACCTTGTATGTATTTCCGTACAACTCTCGTACCCGGTGTACTGCTTCTCGAATGCTTCCTGCAGATTTAATGTGATTATCTTTTATCATAATCATATCGTATAATCCCATGCGATGATTCGTGCCGCCTCCAGTTCTCACCGCGTATTTGTCGAGCAGCCTGAAGCCGGGCGCTGTTTTTCTCGTGTCGAGAATTTTTATATTCGTTCCCCTGAGGAGTGAGGAGAGATGATGTGCTTGCGTTGCGATCCCGCACATTCTCTGAATGAAATTTAAAACCGTTCTTTCGCCGAGCAGTATACTTTTTGTTGACCCCCGAAGGCTCGCAGCTCTATCACCGGGATGAATACACTCGCCATCTTTAACTCTTAACCGAATTTTTATTTCTGGATCAATCACTTCGTATATATATTTTATAATTGCACCACCGCAGAAGATGCCTTTCTCTTTTGCCAGTATTACTGCCTCTGATTTTTCAGCTTCATCAAAAATCGCATTTGAAGTGATATCTCCGTCACCAACATCTTCACTGAGAGCACGTATGATAAGTGATTGAATATCTGATTTTTTCAGTGCATTTTTCATTATTATTTCTTTCTCTGTAAGAGGGATATTTTTCTATTTACCGAAATCATCTGATCACGCAGTACTGCAGCTTTCTCAAATTCCAGTTCTCCTGCTGCATGCAGCATTTCTTCTTTAAGTTGCTCTTTCAATTTGTTCAAATCATCAAGTGAGTTTGTTTTGTACTTATTCCGGTATTCTGAAACATAGCTTGCATAGGAATCGGCGGAATTGTATTCCCGTTCGATAATATCTATTACCTCTTTACTGATAGATGCCGGCGTTACGTTATGTTTAATGTTATACTGTTCTTGTAGTGATCTTCGGCGATTCGTTTCATCAATTGCCTGTTTCATTGAGTTCGTTATCTTTTCTGCGTACATAATGACCGTTCCGTTGATATTCCGAGCTGCTCGTCCTGCAGTCTGAATGAGTGATCGGGTAGAGCGAAGAAATCCCTCTTTATCAGCGTCCAGTATTGCAACGAGTGATACCTCGGGGAGGTCGAGCCCCTCTCGAAGCAGATTGATACCGACGATACAATCATAGATACCTTTCCTGAGATCTCGAATCAGTTCGACCCGTTCAATGGTTTCAATCTCAGAGTGAAGGTACTGTGCGTGTATACCGATCTCTTGCAGATATTCGGTGAGGTCTTCAGCCATTTTTTTTGTCAGAGTCGTCACCAGAGTTCGCTCGTTCCTTTCGGCTCTCTTCCTTATTTCATCGATGAGATCATCCACCTGGTTTTTCGCATCTCTCACCTCGATGATAGGATCAAGGAGTCCCGTTGGCCGTATAACCTGTTCGACAATGTTGTCGGCTCTTTCGAGCTCAAAGTCACCGGGAGTCGCAGATACGAAAACTGCTTGATCGATAATATCCATGAATTCGTCGAAGTAGAGGGGTCTGTTATCCAATGCAGAGGGGAGCCGAAAGCCGTGATCGACAAGTGCCTGCTTGCGTGATCGGTCTCCGACATACATACCCCTTACCTGAGGCAGCGTCACGTGTGATTCGTCAATGAACATGAGGTAATTTCCTCTGAAGTAGTCTAAGAGACAGGCCGGGCGCTCATCTGGTTTTCGACGTGAGATGATTCTCGAGTAGTTCTCAATACCGGTGCAGTAACCGATCTCCTGGAGCATTTCCATATCGTATCGGGTTCTCGTTTCGAGCCTCTGCGCCTCGAGGAGTTTCCCCTGTTTTTGGAACCATTGCAATCGATCAGTGAGTTCATCTTCAATCATCCGGAGGGTGCTATTCATCTCATCGGCGGAGGTAACAAAGTGTTTGGCGGGGTATATATAGATTGATTGTATCTCATCGGTGGTTGTTCCTGAAACGGGATTGAGCCGATGCATGGATTCGATTTCGTCGCCGAAGAATTCTATCCGTATAGCGTCGTTGAGATATGCCGGAAAAATTTCGACCGTATCGCCTCTCACTCTGAACGATCCGCGAGAAAATTCATAGGTGCTTCGCTCATAGTAGATCGATACAAGCCGCCGGAGCAGCTCATCGCGGTCCATGGTATCACCCACATTCATGCGAATATGCATCCGCTCGAATTCCTCGGGATTACCCAGGCCGTATATGCAGGAGACTGATGAAACGACGATGACGTCATCTCGTTCAAGGAGTGATGATGTCGCCTTCAATCTGAGTCTGTCAATCTCGTCATTTATTGAGGCGTCTTTTTCGATATAAATATCCTGGGAGACAACATAGGCTTCCGGTTGATAGTAGTCATAATAGGATACAAAATATTCGACTGCATTATCAGGAAAGAATCCCTTGAATTCACGGTAGAGCTGAGCGGCGAGTGTTTTATTGTGGGTCAAAACAAGAGCCGGTTTATTGATCTTTTCGATTACTTTGGCCATGGTGAAGGTTTTGCCAGAGCCGGTTACACCAACGAGCGTCTGAAATCTGGAATTGGATCTAATTCCATGAACGAGTGATTCGATAGCCTTTTCTTGATCGCCTGAAGGATTATATCTTGAAATTAACTTGAAGTGCATGGCTGAAGAGGATTCTGTTTTCAGAGTGTTATCGTATTAATTTTTTGCTCCTCTGTTCATGTCAACTATAAATTTAGAAGAAGATGCCTGTATGCTTTTACTATTTTTAGTATATTATATGATAGCGAAGTTCTTGTGAACGGATTTCTATTGCAGAGAGATAATGGCATCGATGGGTAACCGATGCTTTGAGAATCAATGAAGCGCAGAGGTTGATGCAGACGTGATAGTGAATCGTGATGTACCGAGAGCACCGTTGCAGTTGCTGGTTGTGATGCTGTTGATTTCTTTCACGGTTGTCTGTTCTGTTTCAGCTCAGGAGAGAGCAATCCTCCTTCAGATAGTTTCGGGTGATCTGCTTAAGGTTTTATACCATGATCGAGAGGAGTATGTACGGCTCAGAGGAGTGGAGACACCGGATAGCCACTATACGGAAGATAATGTGAGGTTGGCTGACACCTTTCATGTCGAGAGAAACTCTATTACAATTCTGGGAAAAAAAGCGGTTTATTTTCTGAGCACTCTCATGAAGCGTGGTGATTGTCTTGTGATGGAATTTGATGATAAGCATCGTGACGAGTTTGATAATCTTGTTGCATATGTCTCTCTCAGGAATGGCAAGATGATCAATGAGCTCGTTCTCAGAGAGGGTTACGGTTATCTGTACATTCCATCATTTTCCGGCAGATATGCAGCTAAGTTAAGGGAGGCGCAGAGATCAGCTCAGGTGAATGAGCGCGGCCTATGGAGAAAGCATCACTGTCTCTTTAAGTTTTTTTTAAATATACAAAATTAATTAACAATATAGAATATAGTGTTCCATAAGAAGTTGTGTGAATAAAAGTGGATTAATCGATTGTTCGTACTATACTGATAACGTGATACAGAGAGTGTAAGGGAAGCGCAATGAATATTACTGTTTTTGAAAATGGTCCTTTTTTGGTTAATACCTATCTTGTTGTAAATGACGGTAAGAAGGGATTTATTATCGATCCGGGGAGTGAACTGCATTCTCTGTTTGATAAAGTGGAGCAGGAGGATATTGAGCTTCATGCAATTGTGAATACCCATGGTCACATTGATCATGTTGCGGGTGTCAATACTGTTAAGAAAAAATATAATATTCCTTTTTACATGAATGAGCTCGATCTGCCATTGCTGGATTCGCTTCAAGTTCAGGCGAGAATGTTTGGTGTTCCCGATCCCGGTTATATTACCATCGATAACGCACTACCAAATTCTGGAGAGATTACGATAGCTGGCATGGAAATTAAAGTATTATATACTCCCGGACATTCAAAAGGTTCCGTTTCACTCCTTATAGAGAATGCAATTTTTACCGGTGATGTCCTTTTTAATTTTTCGATTGGGAGAACCGACCTTCCCGGTGGGAACTATGGTGAATTAATTCGTTCGGTTAAAGAAAAGATTTTTGTATTACCACATGAGACAATTGTTCTGCCGGGGCATGGACCTCAGACAACGGTAGAGCGTGAGAAAAGATATAATCCCTTTTTTAATTGAACCACTCTATTATGTAGATATTCATATATGTGCACGGTAGAATTGAGAGGTGGGTTATAAGATGAGTGAGGAAGGAATTGGCTGTCTTTCCTTCCTCTCCTCTTCACACTGTAATGATCATTTTTCGTGGTACATTCAGGTACCACACTTTTCACACCAAATGGTGCATTAGAAGAGAATTAGTGTTATATGTTCCACTAAGCTACTTCTGATATAAATATACAAAGGAAGGATTATGTCGTCAAAGAAATTTTCGATTTTTTCCTGTTTTTTTTATATTACGATGACAATTAATATTACAAACTCTGAAGTGCAACCTCAACGGTATCGAATAATTTTATTACGGATGTTACTTTGGTGAGTTCAAGGACCTTTTCTACTTCAGGATTAGCGCAGGCGAGCCTTAAATCAGACTTCAAGCTCTGATTGATATTTAAGAAGATTCCGATGCCAGAACTCGTTATCATCTTTACATCTGAGAGATCCACAACCATCTTCTTGATCCCCTTATTGATTATTGCATGCTGAAGTTTTTCTTTGAGTTCGGGAACGTCGAGGGTATGGACCTCTGACATATTAATTTTCACCACAAAAATTCCATCACCATGATCAATAACATCTATCATATAGAGCTCCGGTTGTGATTTTTTACTTCGTGTAAATGAATTTACATTTACAAATAATGTATACAACAAATTATAAGAGAGCAGTCAATTAAAAAATAAGAATGCATTTCATTTATCGCCTTATTGAATATGGTCATTAATGTTGATCAAATAGTATTCTAAATTCTGTGATAGAGTCATTTATTGTGACTTTCTTAGCAAATCCTCTGCCGGTAAGGATTATGCAGATGTTTCTTCGCTTTAAAATCATGCGTAGCGTCTATCGATCTATGAGATATGTACTCCTGCCCTTTGTCCCTTTGTATCTTCTGTTATTTTATCTTAAAAAGGTATTTTCTAAGACATATACGGTTACTGTTCCTGTTATCTGTGTTGGAAATATTACAACAGGAGGAGCTGGCAAAACACCTGCGGTGATGTATCTTGCTCGACTTTTACAGAGAGCCGGCTTGCATCCGGGAATTGTGAGCAGAGGATATGGTGGCAGTGAGTCAAAAAGAGGTGCCCTTGTTACTGATGGATACAGGACGTACTTAGAACCTGAACAATCCGGTGATGAGCCGTATCTTATTTCAATGAAATTAAGAGGTGTGCCGGTATATATTGCCAGGAGAAGGATCGATGCCATTGAAAACCTCAATCGGCATCATGATGTTGATCTGGTTCTTATGGATGATGGTTTACAAAACTGGACGGTATATAAGGATATTTCGGTTATAGTAATCGACTCCGCAAATCCTTTTGGGAATGGAATAGCATTGCCTGCCGGGGATCTTCGTGAAACGAGAGGAGCCATAGCAAGAGGTGATATTGTGATTCTGAACAGATCTGACAGCATTTCGGATCAGAAACTTATTGAGTTGAAAAAGTATCTGGGAAAATGGTGCAGAAAGGACCGGATCTTTGACGCGCACTACACCGAGGTGAAGTTGTATAAACTATTAGACGGTACTCATGTCCCCGTGGAAGTTCTTGAAAAGAGGAGAGTGCTCGTCTTTTCAGGGATAGCACACCCTGATTCATTTGTCACCCTTGTAAGGACCTTTAATCCACTGTCCATTGAAACTATTACATTTCCCGATCACTATCACTACAGGAGTAAGGATGTAAACCGTATTATGCAATTATCAAACGAATATGACTATGTGATCACGACTGAAAAGGATTTTGTAAAATTAAAGGGATTTTGTGTAAATGAGAAGTTTCACGTTATGGAGATCTCGCTGTCGATTGAACAGTATGATGAATTATATCGTTTTCTCATTTCTGCAATATCATCGTTATTGCCATAATATAAAACTTGACTAAATTGCACTCCTGTCATTTAATTTATAACGTGTGGAGTTCATATTTGCCGTCTTTTCACGGATATGAGAGCGGTTAGCGTGATCGCAGGCAGATATACAGTAGTATTTCAGATATCCTTGTATTGAATTATTCGTATACAGAACTATCATTTTATTGTGTGCTATCGTAAGATAAAAAATTACGAGTAACTGGCTATTATACATATGGTTCTCTCAGAAAATTTGAAGAAGAGTAATATACTGTTGAAAGTGAAGGTGAAGGATAGGTGGGAGCTTATTGAGAAGATGCTTTCACTTGCTGTGAAGAATAAAGAGATCGATAAGGAATACGAAGAAGCTATACGGAAATCTCTCATTGAGCGAGAGAGAGCAATGAGTACCGGTATTGGAAAGGGTGTCGCAATACCGCACTGTTCGACAGCGAAAGTTGATAATGTCATAATTGTATTGGCGACGTCGAGTGAGGGCGTTGATTTTGATTCTATTGATAATTTGCCGGTAAATATAGCTATTCTTCTGATTGTTCCGAAGAATAAACTCACTCAACATATTAAAACCCTTGCGAACATAGCCCGAATAATGGGAAATGATAAGCTCCGTGAGGATATTCTGAAAATCGGCTCTTCTGAAAAAATCATCAAAACAATAAAAGATTACGAGAAGCTCACCAAGAAGTAAGTAGAAAATAATAAAATGATGGATAAACGTCCCCGTTTGGTCAGTGCGCAGAGACTGGAGTCCGATGAAGAAGAAAAGTCATTGCGTCCTGTGACATTTGATGAATTTGTCGGTCAATCCAAGATTGTTGAAAACCTGAAAGTTTTTATTCAATCGGCGAAGATGAGGAGTCAACCCCTCGATCACGTTCTATTGGCAGGCCCGCCAGGTTTAGGGAAGACAACTCTTGCATACATAATAGCCCGTGATTTAGGTGTAAACATTCGATCTGCTTCCGCTCCGCTGTTGGATAAATCGGATGTGGCATCAATTCTCACTTCTCTTGAGGGGAGCGATATTCTCTTTATAGATGAGATTCATCGATTATCGCCTGCAATCGAGGAGATACTCTATCCGGCGATGGAGGATCGAACACTTGACATTATAATCGGGCAGGGTATGGGAGCAAAAGCGATAAAGATAAATCTCTCTTCATTTACTATGATAGGAGCAACAACCAGAACAGGACTGTTAACTTCGGCCTTGCGTGATAGATTCGGTATACCTGTCAGGCTCAATTATTACGGGAGGGACGATCTGAAGAAGATTGCAATTCGGACATCGAGTATTCTCAATTGTCCCATTACTGACGATGCAGCGTTCGAAATAGCGGATAGGTCGAGAAGGACACCGAGAATTGTCAACAGATTGATTAAACGGGTTTCAGATTTTGCAACAGTGATGAATCGTCAGACAATTGATCTTGAAATCACGCGGTATGCTCTCAAACAGCTTGATATTGATGATCTCGGTTTGGATGAAATGGACAGGAAAATACTCTCCTCTATCATTGAGAAGTATGATGGTGGACCAGTCGGTATCAAAACGATAGCAATTTCTGTTGGTGAAGAGATTGAAACACTTGAGGACTTTTACGAGCCGTTTCTTGTGCAAATAGGACTTTTACAGAGAACACCTCGTGGGAGAGTTGCGACAAGATTTGCTTTCGAGCATCTGGGAATTGAGTATAGAAAAGCTTTTAATAATTCATTGCAGAAGAGTTTGTTTACTGATAATAGCGATTGATGGATATGAGAGCCGTATCGGCACCTGTAATCTGCGGTAACCTTCCCTGTTGAAAAATTTGATATTGTGTTGTAATGATGAAAGAGCTTTCCGGATAGTACATTAATCACGTTAGGGTTTCACTGAATGAGTAAAAAAAAAGAATTTAACTTTTATATCAAGCAGTTGCGCTCGTACCTTACGGTTCTTCAGGAACAAAACTTCACCCGGGCGTCGAGGAAATTGAAGATCGGGCAGGCGACGATAAGTCATCATATACAGTCTCTGGAGGAGATGCTGGGTGTTCGGCTGATAGAGAGAACGAGTATGGAGTTCTCCATAACTCGTGAGGGTGAGCTATTTAGGGTTTTTTGTGAGAAGATATTTGACGATATTAATACGCTTAAAAGCGATCTCAACATACAGAGTGCTGTTGGAGTATCCAGTATTGCATCAAGTACAATACCGTCCGCTTATATCCTTCCAAAGGTAATAGCGGGGATTATTAACAAGCATAGAAATCTCTACTATAAAGTTGGGGTATCGGATAGTCGAGAAGTTGTTGAATTGGTGAAAGAGGGTGTGGCTGAGGTCGGCGTATCGGGGAGGCAGATGAAACATCCGTCGCTCAAGTATGAGCATATTCTCAGCGATGAAGTCGTGCTTATCGGCAATATGAATTATCCCGATACCATATCGCTCGGCGAACTCAAAAGAATGCCCCTTGTCCAGAGAGAGAGTGGTTCGGGAACCAGAAATGCGTACGAGAGTGCATTGAGCAAACGTGGTATTCTCCCATCGAATCTTATGATCGTGTTGGAATGCTCAAATACTGAGAGTGTTAAAGAAGCGGTTACAGCTGGTATCGGGGTATCATTTGTTTCATCGCTTTCAATTCAGATGGAACAAAGCATGAATCTCATTAAAGTTATCACGATTAAGGACTTTTCTATTCACCGCGATTTCTTTGTTTTATATCTTGCTCATCGACATCTCTCCGTACCATCGCAGAAACTTGTTGAGGAGCTTCGCCTGTTGAAGAAAGGAGTGGTCTAATAGAAAATTTGTTTGCATTGTGAATTTGTAAAATGCAATATGACTCAGATTGAGGAGGTGGTTATGGAAATAAAGGTCCTGCAAGATATTCTTGAATCTAATAAGGAGATGGCACGTGAAATAGAGGATTTACTCAAAGAGAATAAGATATATATGATAGATATAATGAGCTCCCCAGGATCGGGGAAGACAACGATAACTGACAGTGTTATAAACTCTTTGAAGAATAAGTACAGAATAGGGGTGATTGAGGGCGATATAAGTACCACCAAAGACGCTGAGAGGCTCGCGAAGCATGATGTACCGATAATTCAGATTGAAACATCCCGTTATCTGGGTGACTGCCATCTGGAGAGTTCCTGGATAATGAAATGTCTCAATAAATTCGATCTTAAAAACCTCGATTTCATCATCATTGAGAACGTGGGAAACCTCGTATGTCCTGCGGAGTTTCAGCTCGGTGATGATGAACGCATTGTTGTTCTGAGTATTACTGAAGGTGAAGATAAACCGGTGAAATATCCACTGATGTTTACCACCTCACAGACGATGATTATAAATAAGATGGATCTCCTTCCTTATCTCAATTTTAATATGGAAGAATTGAAGGAGAATATCAGAAAAATAAATGCGAAGCTCAAGCTGTTTTATATGAGCGCGACTAACAACGATGGAATTGATGAATTTATCACACATCTTGATAAAAATATCGAGAAGAAACTCAAAAGCTGATAATTCAGGAATGCGCGATTATTGCAAACGCGTGTGATGGTTTCACTCCTTGGGGTAAAGAGGAAGGCTCGCTTTTCCTGAAAGGAGAGATACTGCGTTTCAGGATGGAGAGGTGCTTTCCACTAAAGAGTACTTGTGACTTCCGTTTCCTACAATAGACGCTTCTTATCTTCTGCAGATCTGTTTTTATTCATGAATAGACGTTTCTGGTGTTCTGCCTGATACCGTGCATATTTGGTTTGGAGGTGAGTCGCTATTTCAATTATAACATTTCTTTCATATTACTACGATAAGTTATTCTGGGAAACGGTTAATCATCTGCTCATTATCTCTTATAGTATGCCGATTGCAATAGTTATCGGTGTGTCTATAGGATTCTTGATTTCCTCTCGTCCGCATCTTTCACGAATTGTTATCGGTCTCTCAAGTCTTATAATGACGATACCAAGCCTGGCGCTTTTTGGCATTATGGTTGTGTTGTTAGCTCCTGTTAAGCTGGGACTCGGTATAACGCCGGCTGTATTTGCCATTGTTCTCTATTCATTGCTGCCTATCGTTCGCAATACTTATACAGCGCTCAATGAAGTTGATCCCAATGTTATTGAAGCAGCACGCGGTATGGGATTCACCAGAGCTCAGATACTCTATAAGATTAAAGCGCCGCTTTCGGTGCCGGTTATCATGGCGGGAATACGAAATGCTATTGTACTCGGTGTCGGTATAGCAACCTTTGCATTTCTCATTGCTGCAGGGGGACTTGGCTATTTCATATTTTCTGGAGTGAGCAGGGCAAATTTATTCATGGTTTTCTCCGGTGCAATTCTCGTTTCCCTGATGGGAATGGGATTGAATTACCTTTTTCTTAGAATTGAGATGTGGTTAACGCCGCAGGGTTTGCAACGTAATTAGAAGATGGGATTATAATCGTGATAGCGTTACAGAATGTCTGTAAGAAATACGGGGAAAAGATAGCGGTAGATAATTTGAGCATTATCTTTGATCAAGGAACGGTTTCAGTGCTTGTTGGTCCATCGGGATGTGGGAAGACAACAACATTGAGAATGATTAACAGAATGGTGGAAGCGGATACGGGGGAGATCAGGATTCGTGGCAGATCGATTAATGAGTATAACCCGGTGATGCTTCGAAGAGCCATGGGATATGTTATTCAGGAAGTTGGTCTTTTTCCTCACTATACGGTTTATGATAACATAGCGGTTATTCCCCGTCTTTTAAAGTGGAATGATGCGAGGATACACAAGCGGGTTATGGAACTGCTCGATCTTGTTACGCTCGATGAGAGCTTTTGTGAGGAGTATCCTGTTCAATTATCGGGGGGTGAAAGACAAAGGGTTGGCCTCGCTCGTGCTCTTGCTGCCGATCCTGATATTCTTCTTATGGATGAGCCCTTTGGAGCAATTGATCCAATTAACCGAATTACATTGCAGGATACCCTGATTGATATTCAGGAAAGGATTCAAAAAACAATAGTGCTCGTAACGCATGATATCAATGAGGCACTCAAGGTCGGTGATCGCATTGCGATAATGAATGAGGGAACACTCGTGCGGTATGATACCCCTGAAAACATACTCTTTGAACCGGGCGGTAAATTGGTGGAGATGCTCCTGGGGCATGACAGGAATCTAAAAGCACTCTCTCTGCGAAAGACAAGCAATTTTATTGAGAAATCTGGCTTTTCTACCGTTTCTCCAGAAGATTCGAATGAGACGATTCAACGGATCTTTGAAGGTAAGGAAGAGAGGGTTGTTTTCATTATCGATAGTGAAGAGAAAATGGTCGGCCGATATCATTGTGTTGTCGAAAGTGGTGAAGGATGTAGTGTCATGAAGAGTGATGATCCCGTTTACATAGAGAAGAGTGCAAATTTAAGTGAGGCGCTTTCAAAGATGCTGGAGTCTGGTGAAAAAGTATTGCCTGTCGTGAGTTCAAAGAAGAGGCTCCTTGGGGTTGTTACCTTGAGCAGTCTCTTTGATGAAATGAGTCGTGAATCAGATCGTTCTAATACCTAATGTCAAATGTAATATGATGAAGGAGGAGAGGCGGATTATACGGTGAGCCTTTTCACATATATCATTGAGCATAGCAATGAGATAACTGTGCTGGTAGTGCAGCATGGTATTATTTTTCTCATTTCGATAATACCTGCGATATTTTTTGGTGTCGCACTGTCCATCATTGTGACACGCGAAGGGAGAGAAAAACAGGGGAACAGGCTCCTTACCATAACTGCAGCCGCTCAGTCAGTACCATCGGTCGCCGTCGTTGCTATTGTCTTTATTTTTGTTGGTGTTGGTGCATTGCCTGCTGTTATAGCACTTTTCATGTATAGTCTCGTTCCCATTGTTTTTAATGCAACTTCAGGAATGCTCTCTATATCATCAGAGGTTGTCGAAGCAGCGAAAGGTATCGGTTTCACGAACAGGCAGGTTCTCTGGAAAGTAAAGATACCCCTGGCAGTACCGGTTATCATGGCAGGTGTACGGAGCGCGGCAACCATTAATGTGGGAACGGCAACGGTTGCATCCTTTATTGGTGGTGGTGGTCTGGGTGATTTAATCTTTATGGGTATTAAACTCTACCGATCTGATATGATATTTTCAGGTTCACTCATTGTTGGTCTTCTTGCAATTGTAATTGACGCTCTCTTGAGACTTCTTGAAGTAAAGTTGATACCAGGAAGTCTGAGGGAAAAAGTAGCGGGATAAGGTGATGTATTGTATGAGTTTTTTTTCATCTAAAAGATTAGTATACAGGAGCCTGATTCTCACTCTTCTTTCGCTTTGTTTTTTTATATTGATGATTATTAATTGTGGTCCTGGTGGCCTGAGAGAACGGTACGTATCGGTAGGTTCGAAGAACTTTGTTGAACAGTATATTATCGGAAATATCATAACACTTCTGCTCGAGCATCACGGATTTACCGTCGGTGAGAAATTTGGGACTGGCAGCATGATAACGCGAATGGGTCTCCTCACAGGTCAAATTGATATCTATGCTGAATACACCGGGACGGCGTGGGCACTTTATCTGAAACATCAGGAGCTGATTAAAGATCCGGTTGAGCTTTATCGGAAGGTAAAGGATGAGGATTGGAGGTTAAACAGGGTAGTTTGGCTCGACCGAACTTCAATTAATAATACGTATGCGCTGGCAATTCGCCGTGCTGATAGTGAAAAATATGGTGGGACCCTCTCAACGCTTTCTCAATATGTTAATAAACATCCCGGTGAGACCTTGTTCGGTATTGCTCACGAATTTTATCATCGGCCGGATGGATTTATTAAGATGTCAAAGACATATGGAATGAATATCGATAAAGATGAAATTGTAACAATGGATATCGGATTGAGCTTTGAATCGATTAGCAGAAAGCAGATTGATGTTGCTATGGTTTACTCAACGGACGGGAAGTTAAGAAAATATGATTTAGTAATACTAAAGGATGACAGAAAATTTTTTCCAATATACAATCTCTGTGTTGTGGTCAGGGATGAAATTCTTAAACAGTATCCGGAAATAGCAGGTATATTGAAACCGATTACATTATTGAAAAACAGGGAGATGCAGGATCTCAATTATCAGGTTGAGGTACTCGGAAAACCCTCGAAGATGGTGGCATCTCAATTCCTCAGAAAAAGGGGATTGGTACCATGAGAGGGAAACCGTGATGAGAAGGGGAATACTATATCTTGCTTTTTCAGCATTGGCAATTGCTCTCTCAACTGTTTTCGCAAAACTCATAACTGAGAATTCAGCTGTTCCTGCAATTGAGATTACTTTTTTTCGTTTTCTTTCGGGTGCAGTTATTATTACGGTGTATATAGTGGCAAGAGGATTATCCTTTCAGCCGAATCGTTTTAAGTATGTAATCCTGCGTTCAGTGTTCAATGCGGTTGCCGTTCTCCTCTTCTTTACGGGTGTACAGTTCACCACTATCACGAATGCGAATATGCTCAATATGACCTATCCAGTTTTTGTTTTTGCTATTGCACCCTTTATCAATAGGGAGCGTACCCATCTGAGAAACTATCTTTACCTCGTTCTCTCAATAACAGGTGTTTATCTGATAATCGCTCCCGATTTCGGAAGCATTAATCCGGGTGATATCTTTGCACTCCTCTCAGGTATCGTTGCGGGATTCGCTGTGTCTATTCTCAGAGAAGCGAGAAAGTACGATAGCAGTATCGTTATTCTCTTTTACCTGATGGTTCTGGGATCTGTTATCAATTTTCTGGTTATGGCGCCTTTTTTTGTTCCTCCGGAAGGAGTAATAATTGTGTATCTGCTTCTCTATGTTATTGTATCATTAATGGGGCAGTTTTTTATTACCGTTGGATATCGTTACATCGATGCAGCGCCCGGTTCGCTCATATCTGCGAGCAGGATTGTTTTTGCTGTTCTGTTGGGAATAATTATATTTTCTGATCCCTTTTCATGGGAAATTGCGCTTGGAGGTTTGTTTATAGTGGTATCTCTCACCGGAGTGAGCAGGTTTAATGAAATGGTGAGAAATTTTACACGTGAGCGCAGGACTATCAAAGGGAATTTCAATGTGATTGTTGATTCGTCTGAAAAAATCCAAATTTTTTAAGTATCCTTATTGCACTCTCAAAGCTGATATCATACCAGTTTTCGTACGCATCAGCAACAGCGAAGAATTCGGTATCCCGTACCAGAGGGCAGATGATCTGATCAGCGAGAGGTGTGAGCATAGTGTATTTTTCCAGAGGTGCTGTTGGAACTGCTATTATGATTTCATCTGCGTGCTTCTTTTTTACGGTATCTATGGCATTGAGCATTGTATAACCACTCGCGATACCGTCATCCACGAGAATAGCTATCTTCCCTTTTATGTCATACCCCCTTTTTTTGTATTGCCTCATACGAGTTGCAATTTTTCTCTCTGTTTTTTCTATATCACTATTAACTTCCTGAATGCTTAATCCCAGCCTCTCAATGAGTTCCCGATTGAGGTTAATAACACCCGATTCTGATATCGAACCGTATCCGATTTCTGTGTTGAACTTCGGTGTAATCTTACTCACAAAGAGAAGATCAAATTCTGCATGTAATTCTTTTGCTATTTCGATTCCAACGGGTATACCCCCGTTCGGCAGTGCAAGGATGATGCAGTTTTTATCTCTATAATTGTTTAATCGGTTTGAAAGAACTCGACCTGCATGAAATCTGTCTCTGTATTTCACAGTTGATTATTTTTTTATTGTACCGGTAAATTCTTTGATAGCGTGCATATATTCTTTCATCCCATACATGAATATGGTATTGTGATTTGCCCGGGCTATTGAGATCATTTTCTTTTCTGACGATGGGCATGCGTTGAAGAGGGCTTCTCCATCTGTATAGGGTATAATATGATCGTGCTCGGCATGAATGATAAGGGCCGGTTTCTCGAAGTTTTTTATCTTATCGATATTCCTGAATCCACTTTCTTCTCTGATGCCAAGCGCATCGGTATTGATGCCTAAGAGTCGAAGAAGAGGGACTGCACGGGCGAAACCACTTTCAATAATGAGCCCGTCAAAGAGTTCCTTGTAATGAGACGCGAGTTCGAGTGCTGATGCGCTCCCGAGGGATCTCCCCATAACAATGAGCGGGCCGGTAAAGCTGTGCTCTTTGAGCCACGTTATGACATAATGAAAAATAACGTGGCAGTCTCGCATCATTCCCGTTATGGTGGGGGTACCACTGGAGCGGCCATAGCCTCGGTAATCGACTGGCAGGAAATTAATATTCATCTGCGTATAAAGAGGAGCAATGTCAACATAATCGGCAGCAATTTCACCATTCCCGTGAAAGAAGAGTATTGTTGCCGAGTTATTCCCCGCATAATAGAAATGTGCTCCGATACGTACCTCTCTCTCGACAGGAATGAGCAATTCGGAGACACTCTCGGAGGTATGAAAGTGTCCTTCTGGACGGGGGTGAAAGAGAAACATGAGTATCTCTCTCCTGTCAAGCTCAGAGTAATCGATAGTACTGATATCTATCATATTTCTATTCCATTCGTCGTGTGATTGTACTGATAGAGTACCGTATACGGTAGAGATTGTATAATTGGTGATGAAAAGAATCAAGATGAAAATATCAATTATGTGAATTATTGTATTTAGAATGATATGGAGGACTTAAGGTGTTCATTCGGTGTGTTGATTATTACGCGTTTTTGTATAAGATTATATGTTTCATTATTTGCATGATACTTTCATATTCACATATGACTTTGCGATCGCAGATGATATACAGAATACTCTGAGAGGTACAAAATGAGATAAAAAATGGGTGGAGTATTGAACTCCACCCATTTTTGAATCATACATGATGATGTGATTATTTTATGAATCCCAGGAGCTTGCCAATTTCTGGTGAGAACTTTACCACAACACCGGTAAATACCACAGATACCATAGTCATGAGTTTTATCAAAATGTTCAGAGATGGACCGGAAGTGTCCTTGAATGGATCACCAACCGTATCTCCGACGACACCGGCTTTATGAGCATCGGATCCTTTGCCGCCATAGTTTCCTTTTTCGATGAATTTCTTACTATTATCCCAGGCTCCACCTGCATTGTTGAGCATACAGGCGAGTGAGAAACCACATGTTAAACCTCCTGCGAGGAGTCCCATGACTCCCGGTACGCCGAGTATAATCCCGGTCAACACAGGGACAATGATTGCGAGGAGGGAGGGGAGAATCATCTCTCTCTGTGCACCAGCGGTTGAGATTGAGACACACTCTGCATAATCGGGCTTTTCTGTTCCCTTGAGGATTCCCGGTTTCTCTCTGAATTGTCGTCGTACCTCTTCTATCATCGCACCGGCAGCCCTTCCGACAGCCTTCATGGTCATCGCACTGAATACGAAGGCCATAACCGCACCGAGGAAGAGACCACAGAGCACGAGGGGATTCATCAGGGTAAGGTCATATGCCCGTACAAAATCAGCGAGCTGTGCCGTGTGTGCTATGATATCATTTGGCCCTTCAACAACACCCGCGGGCAAAATGTTGTAAAATTTAACCTTTCCAACCTGGAAATAACCGGTCCCGGCGAGCTTGCCGAGCCAGAGTTTGACCTCTTCAAGATAGGCCGAAAGGAGTGCCATAGCTGTAAGTGCTGCAGAGCCGATTGCAAAACCTTTACCGGTAGCAGCAGTTGTGTTTCCAAGCATATCCAATGCGTCGGTTCGCTGACGAACCTCTGGTCCAAGACCGCTCATCTCAGCATTGCCGCCTGCGTTGTCTGCTATCGGTCCATAAGCATCTGTTGCGAGCGTAATGCCGAGTGTGGAGAGCATACCAACCGCGGCGAAACCGATTCCATAGAGACCCTGTGAAATATCGGTGAATCCGCCAGAGACACCAAATGCAACAATGATGCCTATAACAATTGTAATAACGGGTATACCTGCAGAAAACATACCTGTTGCAATTCCCTCAATAATAGTGGTTGCCGGGCCCATATTCGCTTGCTCTGCTATTGCCTGGGTTGGCGCATATTCATCTGAAGTGTAGTATTCAGTGGACTGTCCGATGATAAGTCCTGCTAACAGACCGGCAATAACTGCGCCAAAGATACCCCAGGTAATAAGGTTTACGTGTGCCATAATTCCGAGGGCGACGAGAATGAGGATTGAGCTTCCCCATACTCCGATGTTGAGAGATTTTAAGAGGTTTTTCATTGATGCATCCTCTTTTGTCCTCACGGCATACATTCCGAGGATTGAGAAGATAATCCCGAGACCGGCAACAATCATTGGTGCGATAACTGCCCGTAATCCGCCATATCCTGCCGTTATAGGGAGTGCGGCACCAAGCGCTGCAGTGGCAAGTATTGAGCCGCAGTACGATTCGTAGAGGTCGGCACCCATCCCGGCGACATCTCCAACATTATCACCGACGTTGTCTGCAATGGTTGCAGGATTTCTCGGATCATCCTCAGGAATTCCTGCTTCTACTTTTCCGACGAGATCGGCACCTACATCAGCTGCTTTGGTGTAAATGCCGCCACCAACACGGGCGAAGAGTGCCTGTGTTGAGGCACCCATACCGAAGGTGATCATCGTCGTTGTTATTTCAACGAGCTTTGCGTGTCTGAACTCTGGTGTAGCGATAAGGTTAATATCGAAAACGCCGCCGGCGATACCCACCTTCTTCACCAGCGCAGCACTTAATCCCCAGACATTATTATCGTACAGATGGTTGAGGATGAGGTACCAGAGTGAGATGTCGATTAAACCAAATCCGACAACGACAAGCCCCATTACGGCACCCGATCGGAAAGCAACCTTCAAACCGCTGTTCAGTGATATTGATGCACCCTGGGTAGTTCTTGAAGATGCGTGGGTTGCAGTTTTCATTCCGAGAAAACCGCAGAGCCCTGAGAAAAAACCGCCAGTGAGAAAGGCGACTGGAACAAATGGATTCTGAATCTCAAAGTACGCTAGTATGGCAAGAATAATCAGCAGAACTATAAATACAAGAGTAACGACCTTATACTGACGATAGAGATATGCATACGCACCCTCTCTGACATGGCCTGCTATCTCAATCATTGTATCATTTCCTTCATCTGCCTTCATCATACTTTTATAGAAGATCCAGGCAAACAGGAGAGCAATGAGAGATCCGATGGGGGCTATCCAGAAGATATTATTTGCCATAGTGCTAACTCCTTTGCGTGATTGTTGATTGTATATGCTTTTGATTATGCACTATAAAAAACCCCTCTCCCGATATGTGATCCCGGTGAAGGGTACACCTTATTTCTGAAGCATCATCCTTTCATCTGCCCTGAGAAATCTTAAAGGATGATGCGCACGATTGTTGTTTATTTCTCCATCGAGTTGTAAACGAACTCGACGATATCGTACGTTTCCATATTCGGTATATCCAGCTCGGTCACGCCATCACTCAACATTGTCAAGCAGAATGGACAGGCGGTACAGATTCTTGTAGCGCCGGTGGACTGTGCATCCTTTGTTCGAAACTGGTTAATTCGTGTGCCGAGATTTTCTTCGAGCCACATTCGGGCACCACCTGCACCACAGCAGAAACTCGTACGGTGATGCCGACTCATCTCAACAAGGCTGGCTCCCGGAATTGATTTGATGATATTTCTCGGCTCGTCATATATATTATTATATCTCCCGAGAAAGCATGAATCGTGGTAGGTAACTTTTTCATTGAGCGCTTCAACGAGCTTTATCTGTCCTTTTTTCAGGATATCCATGATGATCTCAGTATGATGGTATACTTCGTAATCGCAACTGAGGGGTTCCCCGCTCGAATCGACACCTAATTGAGCGAACCGGGGGTACTCCTTTTTCAGCATATTGTATCCGTGTGGACAGGTGGTAACTATTTTCTTGATGCCGTAGTTCTTGAAGGTCTCGAGATTCTGTGTAGCGAGCATGTGGAAGAGATATTCATTTCCAGCTCTCATTGCAGAATCACCACAGCAGGCTTCTTCCGGTCCGAGTATACCAATTTTATAACCGGCTTTCTGCATGACCTTTACCAGTGCAATTGCTATCTTGATGCTTCGCTGATCATATGCGGTGGCACAGCCGGTGTAGTAGAGAAAATCAACTTCAGGATCTTCTGCGATTGTTTTCAGATTAAGATCCTCGGGAACCCAGTCACCTCGCGCTGCGAAGGTGAACCCGTATGGATTGGAATTATTTTCCATGTTCGTAAATGTTGTCTGAAGCTCAGTGGACATAACACCTTCCATGAGGATCTTGTATCTTCTCATGCCATTGATTTTCGGTACATGCTCTATCTGTACCGGGCAGACCTCCATGCAGGCAGCACAGTTCGTGCAGGACCAGATTTCATCTTCGAGAACGTATTCACCGATAAGTGCTTTTGACATAACCGGAGCTGTGTCATCACATTTCAGTACAAGCGGAATTTTCTCATCCATTGCTGTTTTAGTATCGATCTGAATTTTCTTTGGCGAGAGCGGTTTTTCGGTGAGCCATGCGGGGCAGTTATCCTGACATCTCCCGCACCGGGTACAGGCATCGGAATCCATAAGTTGCTTCCATGTAAAATCCTCAATATTGCCACAACCAAAGCACTCAGCTGTTTCAAATTCACAGGGATCCATAACATTATGTGTGTACTTGGTTTTGGGGTTTTCATTATCGAGATTCTGGAAATAGACATTAAGCGAGGAGATGAGAATATGACCCAGTTTATCGGTGGCAATCAAGCCAATAAAGATAAAGGCACATATAACATGTATCCACCAGTTGAGGTAATGCGTTACTTTCAGAGCAGGAGTGCTCATCCAGGAGATGGAATATGCCATTGCATAACCGACCGGTGACCACACCTCAAAAGGAGGGAATCCGGTTATGGCTATACGAAGCGCTTCTGTGGTGAAGCCCGATAACGTCAGGATAACCAGGAAAACGAGTGCGAAGGTGTCGATTGGTTGCGTATCGAGTCTGCTCGGTTTTGTTATATATCTTCTGTAGAGGGCCATTGCGAGGCCAACGAGCACCAGGAGCCCGAAGAGATCCGCTGCCAGCGACCAGTAAAGGTAGAAATTGCCGGTGAGAAACTTATAGTGATAAAATAATTCGGTGATGTCATCGTTGACCATAATTATAAGAGTTACAATAAAGAGCCCGGCAAATCCAAAGAACAGGGCAGCGTGCATAAGTCCTGCATAAGCTTCTCGGAGGATTTTGATCTGCATGAAAACATATTTGATCACTGCCCAGATGCGCTTTTCCGGATAGTCTGTTCTTAATTCATCTTTGCCAACTCTCCATATTCTTACTCTCTGAATGATCGAATATATAATATAAATTACGGCAATGAGTGCAGGGATGTAAATCCCCCATCGCATAAAGCCGTGAGGACCGCCGACGTTGAAGAAACTCTCTCGGGCTATATCACTTGCGGGGATGTCATACAGTTTCGTAAGATCCATGTGAGCCTCCTCAGGGTTCTAGGTACACCACTCGCCCTTCAGGTTGAGAAGGAAGATAAAGTACGTCAATCCATTACTTAAAATGATAGCATATTGTCAACCAATTTTATGTATATATAATTGAGGAGTGAGAAGTTTTATTTTTGAATGCAGCGCATGATGAAATGCTGCAGGTATATATGGTGGCGACAAAGAAAAAATTTTTAATTGACATTATTTTAAATGAAAGGGGGAATATAAGTGTCTTTTTTCATTCAGTTTAAATTGATTATCATGCAGTTTTCGATCTTTGCATAATTGTAAGATACAGATCTGTAACGAGATTTTGTTATCTTATCGAGAGTGGTGGAGGGAAAGGCCCCGAGAAGCCACGGCAACCAGTCTTCGAGACATGGTGCCAATTCCTGCGGATGGATATCCGAAAGATGAGATAGCTGGCATAAAACCGCTATTTCATTTACTCATAGCGGTTTTTTTATTAATGATGAAAATATTAATAGGGTTTTCATTTTTGAAATTGTAGTGGATTTCGGATGAAAGAGAGTCAGGCCAAGGGAAAAGATTCAGTGGGCATCGTTAAAACCGATTATTATACCTTTGCTGAACCACCGAATGAGCTCGTACTTACTTCGGGGAAAAGATTGGGTCCTATCACCCTGGCTTATGAGACGTATGGGGATTTAAACAGCGAGCGGAATAATGCAATTTTGGTACTCCACGCACTTTCGGGAACTGCACATGCAGCGGGTTATCATTCGCCCAATGACAAGTATCCGGGATGGTGGGATGTGTATATCGGGCCGGGAAAACCTTTTGACACCGATAAGTATTTTGTTATATGCTCGAATATTATCGGAGGTTGTAACGGATCGACGGGACCCTCTTCACTCAATCCGCTGACCGGTAAAGAGTACGGACTGGAGTTCCCCCTTGTTACGATTCAGGATATGGTTAATGCTCAGTGGTATCTTATTCGATATCTGGGTATACCGAAGCTCCTCGCGGTAGCGGGCGGCTCGATGGGGGGGATGCAGGCTTTGCAGTGGGCAATATCCTATCCGGAAATGGTACAGTCGGTCATTGCTCTTGGGACCGCAAGTTCAATATCAGCCCAGGGAATAGCCTTTAATGAGGTCGGGAGACAGGCCATTTATATGGATCCCAAATGGAATAACGGAGATTATTATCGATCCGGTCAGCCAAGATCTGGTCTTGCCCTTGCGAGAATGGTAGGACATATAACATATCTCAGTGAGTCGTTAATGCATGAGAGGTTTGGAAGAAAACTCCAGCATTCCGATCTCCTCAGTTTTAATTTCAATTCGGAATTTGCCGTTGAATCGTACTTGCATCATCAGGGAATTAATTTTGTTACTCGATTTGATGCTAATTCCTATCTCTATATTACGAAGGCAATTGACTACTTTGATCTAAAATCAGACTTTGGAGGAAAACTATCGAATGCTTTCGACTACGTCTTGTCTGATTTTCTGGTGATTAGTTTCACTACTGATTGGCTCTACCCGAGCTCAAAATCGAGAGAGATAGTTAATGCATTGCGATCATGCGGGAAAAATGTGATATATACTGATGTTGAGACAGAAAAAGGACATGACGCTTTCCTGCTGGAGGATAGTTTTATGGCGCGCAATATCGGCAATTTCTTGAAAAGAGAACATGAAAAGATGAGAAATGAGCAACTCAAGAATAGGATATGATCTTATAATCGAAGAGATACCTCGGTGCTCTCGCGTGCTTGATCTCGGATGTGGAGATGGAACGCTTCTTGCGGAACTCCAGGAGAGGAGGGAGGTCGATGGATACGGTGTTGAGATTTCTACTGAGGGGGTAAGCAAGTGTCTCGAGAAGGGACTATACTGTTTTCAGGGTGATATTGATGATGGCCTCTCCGACTATAAAGATAACTCCTTCGATTATGTTATCATAAATCAGACACTTCAGGATGTTAAGAGACCTGAATTCGTTTTGGATGAGATTATGCGAATTTGCTTGAATACGATTGTAAGCTTTCCAAATCTGGGATGTATTATAAATAGAGTTCAGCTTATGTTTTGCGGCAGAATGCCGAAAAACAGATTGCTCCCTTTTTATTGGTATGAATCTCCGAATATACACCTTTTATCAATTGATGACTTTTCTTTTTTCTGCAGAAAGAAGAGATATCCGATAAAGAACCAAGCTCATTTTAACCTTCTGGACAATGGAAGAGTCAATGTAATAAAATTTTTTCCAAACCTCTTTGCCGAGTTCGGATTTTTTGTGCTTGATGGAAGGAGCTTTGTTTCATCTTAATTCCTGTTGATTGAATGTACCGGGAGAGAAGAATTATTATTCTTATTATCTGGAGTATTGTATGAAATCAGTGGTGGAATATACCAGTGTCAATTTTGTTAAGCATCTCAAATCTCAGAATAAATATGATGCGATCGAGGAGCTCGCCCTTGTCTTCAAGGACACCGACATCTGCAATGATATTGATGCGCTCATACGGGCCCTTAAAGAAAGGGAGACGATGATGAGCACCGGAATTGGTTTTGGCATTGCAATCCCTCATGCGAAGATACGGGCTGTTCGGGAGATTGCATTCGCTATCGGTATCTCTCAAAAGGGAATAGAATTTGAATCGATGGATGGCAAACCGGTATACCTGATAATTCTTGTTGCTGCCGGTGAAAGACAGCATAAAGATTATTTGAAGATACTGTCGAGCATTATGAATATACTGAAGGATGAGGAGATAAAAAACAGGATTATACAATCAAAAAGTTCAGAGGAGATAATTACCATCCTTCAGAGTTCATGAACCCCGTTGATCTCTCTCCGAGTGGAGGGAAGGGTAGCGGTGATGAGGCGATTCACTGCTTTCATGTTGATAGTGCTGAACGTGTCTCCCGGTGCAGGTTGGGAATTGAGAGCTTCCATGAGCATTTATTGATAGCTGTTATGTACTTCGCACTCAAGAGGGGTTCTCGATAAAGGAGCGGGCTTTGTGCACACAGCGACACGACGTCGCGAATGACAGCATGCACGGGATGTACAAAGCGACGCCGGCCAAGGGGACATCATATTATTTAGGTTTTAGAAGTCCCCTGATGTTAATTTGAGATTTACTTGACTTTTATTCCGAACAAAAAATATCAGTGAAACCGTGATCGAGGGAGTTGAGGTGCAGGCCTCTGATGTGGGATTTTGTTCTCTGATAGTGATTGTCATCGGAGAGGAGAATATATTTAGAAACGTGCGGGAGTAATGACATGCCGGAACGAGAGTATTCTTTCAAGGAGATTGAACAGAAGTGGCAAAGGAGATGGGAAGAGGAAAGCATTTTCCTGAATGAAATTGATGGCGAGAAAAAGAAGTTTTATCTCCTCGAGATGTATCCATACCCGTCGGGGCGCATGCACATGGGTCATGTTCGAAATTACACCATAGGCGATCTCATGGCCCGTTTCTTGCGGATGAAGGGGTATAATGTGTTTCATCCGATGGGTTGGGATTCATTTGGGCTTCCTGCTGAAAATGCTGCTATTCAGAATAATATTCCGCCACTGAAATGGACCGAGGACAATATCGTTCATATGAAAAGACAGATTAAAAGGATGGGCTTTTCCTATGACTGGTCACGTGAGATCGCGAGCCATAATATCGAATATTATAAGTGGAATCAGTGGATCTTCTGCAAGATGTATGAGCGAGGGCTCGCGTATAAAAAAACAGCACCGGTAAACTGGTGTCCGAAATGTCAAACGGTTCTTGCGAATGAACAGGTTGAGAATGGGCTCTGCTGGCGATGTGAGAGTCCTGTAAAACAGATAGAGCTGGATCAATGGTTTTATAAGATAACGGATTATGCTGATGAGCTCTTACGTGGAAGCGAAGAATTGCGGGAGGGGTGGCCTGAAAAAGTGCTGGTAATGCAGGAGAACTGGATAGGCAGATCGGAGGGATTACTTGTTACTTTTAAGCTCGAATTGGGCGAGGATTTTCCCATTTATACCACGAGACCTGATACGGTATATGGCGTCACATTCATGGCAATTGCTCCCGAGCATCCGCTGCTTGATCGGGTTAATCTCCCCGAGGTAAGAGAGTTCATTGAAAGTTCAAAATCACAATCACTTTCTGATCGTTTATCGGAAGAGAAGGAGAAGGATGGCGTTAACACCGGTTTACGTGTCATCAATCCCTTCACGGGTGAGAAGATTCCCCTCTTTATCGGTAATTTTGTTCTCATGGAGTATGGCACGGGTATGATTATGAGTGTGCCGGCACATGATTCTCGCGACTTTGCCTTTGCGAAGAAATATAATTTACCGATACGGCTGGTTATTGATAATCCGGAGGCTCCAATCGATGTTGAGAAGATGGAAGATGCCTATATTGAAGATGGAATCTGTGTTAATTCGGATCAGTTTTCAGGCATGTCAAATCGTGAGGCAATGGAGAGAATTTCAGATTATGCGGAAGAGAAGGGATTTGGCAAAAGGGAGGTGAACTTTCGGATACGTGATTGGCTCATCTCACGACAGCGATACTGGGGATGTCCGATACCGGTTATTTATTGTGACAAATGCGGTATTGTGTTACCGCCGGAGGAGGATCTTCCCGTCATTCTCCCGACTGAAGTTGATTTCAAGGGTGATTCTCGCTCTCCGATCAAATCGATGGATGATTTTATACATACGACCTGTCCGCGGTGTTCGGGACCGGCGAAACGGGAGACCGATACCATGGATACCTTTGTCGATTCATCCTGGTATTTTGCAAAGTTTACTTCGCCGCAGTCAGAGGAAATATTCGATTGGGAACAGGTCAATTACTGGATGCCTGTTGACCAGTATATTGGCGGTGTCGAGCATGCGGTGCTTCACCTTCTCTATGCCCGCTTCTATACAAAAGTTCTCTGCGATCTCGGATTGTTGAAGGAACGGGAACCGTTCAAACGGCTCCTTACACAGGGTATGGTGATTAAGGATGGCGCCAAGATGAGCAAATCGAAGGGGAATGTTGTCGATCCCGACGATATCGTTGAAAAGTACGGTGCCGACACAGCGCGGCTCTTCATGCTCTTCGCATCACCGCCTGATAAGGATCTTGAATGGTCGGACAAAGGTGTCGAGGGGTGCTTCAGGTTTATTGGCCGCGTATGGAGATTTGTGGATAAGTATAAGGAATTGTACGTTACTGATTATGATCTTGATGAAAGAGCGCTTGCAAAGCCGCTGAGAAAGATTCGGTCGGAGCTTCACCGGACTGTAAAGATTGTTAGCGGTGACATTGAAGATCGGATGCAGTATAATACTGCGATTGCCCGGATGATGGAGCTGGTAAACTTATTATATCAGCTGGATGAAGATGAATTGAGGACTGCTGAAGGTACAATGGTACTCTCTGAAGTTTTTGATAAGCTCATTCCGATGCTTTCACCTTTTATTCCTCATGTTGCTGAAGAGCTCTGGGAAACAATCGGAAATAAAGAGATGCTCGTATTTCAACGCTGGCCTGAATATTGTGATGATTTTACTCGTAAGGAGGAGATAGAGATCGTATTGCAGGTGAACGGTAAGATCAGATCGAGAAAGACAGTTGCTGCCACTATTACCCGTGATGAAATGGAGCGGATGGCTTTAGATGATAGGAGAATAAAGGAGCACACGAAAAATAAGGAGATACGGAAAGTTGTTGTCGTACCCGGTAAGCTGGTTAATATCGTAATTACATAATGCTCTTCAGCCGATTTATTTTCCCTATCTCCCCGGCAATTACCAGGGAATCATTATATGAGAATATATAATCGGGGCTCGGAATAGCCTTAATTTTTGATCCCTGATCGGTATTGTTTCGAATAAGAATTACATCGACACCGTATTTTCCCCTGATATTTAATTCTTTGATTGATTTCCCGACAAAGTTTCGCGGAACTGCGATCTCTTTTATTGCGTATCCCTCCATGAAATGCACATTCTGATCGATGTTTTTCATCGTGATCCTCGTCGCAAAACTTGAGGTTATATCTCGACGGGCAATCTCCTTATTATAGGCGTCATGAATGTCTTTCCGCCAGATCATACCCAGAAGTTTATTCTGCTTCTTTGGATGAACGACGGGCACTCCTTCCAGATTGTATGCACTCATTCGGTCCAGTATTTTTTGACAGTTGTCTTCGGAGGTTGCCGGTTCGATATCCCGTATGGCGATATCACCGGCAATGAGGACGTTTTTCAGCATCTCACGTTCAAAGAGATAGCCCTTGACATCGTGAATTGAGATGAGACCGGTGAGAGCACCGTTGTTATCCGTAACTGCCAGGCAGGGATCGGTTCCCGATATTATTCTGTTTACCACTTCATTGAAATTGCTGTTTTCTTGTATGGTCTCTACATGAGAGGTATATACGTCCTTTACAAATATGGACTCCATGACATTGGTTTCTGTACCGTCTTTGATGTGTATGTTTCTCTTGAGCAGCTTCAAGGTGTAGATTGACTCACGCGAAAGTTTTGTGGAGAATAGCATGCTTATAATACAGGTTATCATCAGGGGGAGGATGATATGATAATCGTTCGTTAACTCAAAAACGATTATAATTGCTGTAAGCGGTGCATGCATGGTACCGGCCACAACTCCACCCATTGCGACGAGCGCATATGCTCCCGGTGATGCGGTCATGGTTGGGAAGAAGCTGTGCATAAAAAATCCAAAGAAACAGCCGGTCATCGCACCGAGGAAAAGGGAGGGAACGAATATACCACCGACTCCTCCTGATCCTAATGTTATTGATGTTGAAAGTATCTTAACGAATATAAGAGCGAATGCAATATACCAGATTGTTTTTCCGTGAAGCGCATTATCAATTGATTCATAACCAATGCCCATTATCTGAGGAAAGAGGATAGCAATGAGTCCGATAAGCGCACCACCGATTGCTGGTTTTATATATTTGGGGGATTGAAATCGGTTTTCAAAGAAATCTTCCGAGCAGTAGAGCATTTTAATGAATATATATGAAGCGTATGCGCAGAGAAAACCTAAAAGTGAGTATAGAATGAGCTCAAAAGGGCTTACCAGAGAATATTCTGGCACCTGGAATGCCGCAAAATTACCTTCGAATTGGTGCGAAATTACAGTAGCCATGACTGAAGAAATAACTATTGGTGAGAATTGAGAGAAAGCGAAGTCGCCCAATAATACTTCGACGGAAAAGAGTGCACCGGCAATTGGTGTATTGAAAGCGGCGGCGAGACCGGCAGAAGCACCACAGCCGAGTAATGTCTTCATGTTGTTTGGAGAAAGTTTAAAGAATTGGCCAATCGAGGAGCCAATCCCCGCGCCAATACCTATTATTGGTCCCTCTCTTCCTGCTGATCCACCTGTTCCAATTGTTATTGATGATATGATAGCCTTGATGATAGTGACTTTTGGCCGGATAATTCCTCCTTTGAGAATCACTGATTCCATCACTTCAGGGACACCGTGACCCTCAGCATCCTTTTCCAGAAAATGTACAATTAGTCCAACGAGCAGTCCGCCGGTTGCCGGAATGATGATTTTGAGATACCAGGGGCTTGCAATGATATTGTTAAGAATACTGCTGGCACCGGGATATGATAAAAATGTAATTTTCTTTATGAGGAGCCGGAAAAGAACTGCCGCTGTGCCTCCGAATAGTCCGATTATCAGAGCGAGAATAATCATGAAAGAATGTTCCGTCATTTTCATTCTTTCAATAATTGCTCTTGAGTGCTTTGATACTATCGAGATGGGTTTTCGAATTACGTATTTTATATTTTTCATTGTTGATTATGTGGACAGGGTATTCTTAAAGAGATTCAATTTGCCTATCTCGCCGGCAATTACCAGGGAGTCATTAAAGGAGAAGATATAGTCTGGATTGGGGATTGCTTTGATCTTTGAGCCCTGCTTGGTATTGCACCGTATGAGAATCACATCAACGCCGTACTGAGCACGTATATTCAATTCCCGAATCGTCTTTCCCACAAATACTTTTGGTGCTGCGATCTCGGTGATGGCGTAACCTTCCATGAAATGTACATCCTGGTCAATATTTCTCCTCGTAATTCTGCTCGCAAAGGTTGAGGTTATATCCCGCCGCTCGATTTCCTTGTGATACGCATCGAGGATGTCCTTTCGCCATATCATACCGAGGAGCTTGTTTTTGTTTCTTGTATTGACTACCGGAATTCCATCGAGATCATTATCACTCAGTTTTTCGAGAACGGTCTGGCAGTTGTCTTCAGGGGTAACGGTGAAGACGTCCGGGACGGCAATGTCTCTGGCAATGAGAACATTCTGAAGTGTTTCTCTTTCGAAAAGATAATCCTTAACATCGTGTATCGAGATGATGCCTGTAAGAAGCCCCTTATTGTTCAGGACGGGAAAATAGAGATCTTTTCCGGAGATAACCCGATTGACGACTTCATTGAAATTGCTTTTTTCACTGATTGTTTCTGCGTGAGGAGTAAATACATCCTTAACAAAAATTGACTTCATAATATTTAGTTCCGCACCATCCTTGATATGGATGTTTCTCCGTAGCAATTTCAGCGTGTAGATTGATTCTCGTGAGAGCTTTGTTGCAAGTATGGTGCTGATGATGCAGGTTATCATGAGAGGGAGTATTATGTTATAGTCGTTGGTAAGTTCGAAAACAATGATGATTGCAGTGATCGGGGCGTGCGTTGTTCCTGCGACGACGCCTCCCATGGCAACGAGAGCGTAGGCGCCGGGTGAAGCTGATATCTCAGGGAAAAAGCTGTGAATACAATAACCAAAAGAACATCCGGCCATTGCGCCGAGGAAGAGTGATGGGGCAAAGATACCTCCTGAACCTCCTGAGCCGATGGTAAGAGAAGTAGCAATAATTTTTATAAATATGAGGATAAGTGCAATATACCAGAGCTTGTTTCCCTGCAAGGCGATATCGATTGATTCATAGCCAACACCCATTATTTGCGGGAATTGAAGAGCTATGATACCTATGAGGAGCCCCCCGATTGCCGGTTTAATAAAATCCGGTGTCTTTAGTCGGTTGTCAAATAAATCTTCGGATAGATAGAGCATTTTAATGAACAGGAATGCAATAGCTGCACAGAGGAGCCCGAGGATGAAGTAAAAGATGAGTTCATAAGGACTGTTCAGTTGATATTTGGGAACTTTGAAGGAAACAACATTTCCCACGAAGAGATGAGAGGTGACTGTTGCGATTACTGATGAGATTACGATTGGTGAGAATTGCGATATTGCAAAATCACCCAGAATGATTTCTACGGCGAAGAGTGCACCGGCAATCGGTGCATTGAAGGTCGCGGCGATTCCTGCGGCAGCTCCGCAGCCGACGAGGGTTTTCATCTGCCGTGGTGACACCCTGAAAAACTGACCGACCGTTGAACCGAAGCTCGATCCAATTCCGACGATTGGCCCCTCCCTCCCCACTGAACCGCCCGTTCCGATTGAGAGAGCTGATGCGATTGCTTTAATAAAAGCGAGTCGGGGTCGTAACAATCCTCCTTTCAGAATAACCGATTCCATCACTTCGGGAACACCGTGCCCTTTTGCTTCTTTTGCGAGGAAGTAAACGATGGGCCCGACGATGAGACCACCGATTGTGGGAATAGTGATCTTTCTCAACCACGATGCCGCGGTGATGTTGCTGAGCATGTCCTCTTTGCCGGGGAATGAGAGCAGAGAGATGAAGTCGATCATCTCACGAAACGCAATAGCACCGAGCCCGCCGAGTACACCTATTATCATTGCTGCGATAATCATGAAGATGTGCTCGGTCATCTTTGCTCTCTTTATCAGCGAGAGGTATGTTCTGGTAAGTGAGGCATACATTCTCTGTAGTAGCTCTATCATTCGTATCTATCTCCGGAACATACCGTCATGAAGGATATCCTCGCGCTTTTCGGATTCTACAATGAGAGGTATCATCTTGCGTGCTTTTTTCATGGAGAAGCGTGATGATGGGTTGATTAATAAATGTATCAAATGAGATAAAAAAGGTTATCTGTCAATGAGAATTAATCTAATAGTAGTAGTAAAAGTGAATATTCCCCTTTCACCAATGAAAGTCGTAAATCTTTTCCTGCTTTAATGCGAGTTCTTTTTTATGGAAACTTTATCACATTGAAAATTGAAGGATAGTATCTCTCTGCGCAGTTATTATGGTGGATATGGAATATTTGTTGATTAAATAATATTGCTTGTTATCATTATGATGTATTTTCGTATTTGGAGAGTTCGCGTTCATCGTCTCATATGCCTGTATCGATATTTTGTCGAAACAGCTCTTGAGGAGCTCCTGTAAAAATAAAGAGGTTGCCTGACATAACCTCTTATTGCAGGTGCGTCAATTATTTATTCGTTTAATATGTTCAGGAGGGATAAGAAATGAAACCAGATTTACTCAATGATGATAAGGTTATCATAACTGCTGCGATTACGGGCGGCATTCACGGAAAGTGGGCGAATGAGAATATTCCCATATCTCCGGAGGAGCAGGCACAGGATGCCCTGGACTGTTATAATGCGGGAGCCTCGGTTCTTCATCTGCATGTTCGCAATGAGCTTGGTTTAAATACACCTGATATTGATGTCTATAATAAAGCTGTTCGATTGATAGGAGAAAAGTGTCCCATTATTCGGCAGATCGGAAATGGAATCGGTGCCTGGGCTGATGATAAGTTAAATATTATTTCACCGACGCTCGAACAACGTCTTAATCTGCTTACGATTGAACCGCAGCCGGAGATGCACACCATAAATGCCGGCACCTTTGAATTCAGGACGAAGGATGGTGGAATAGTATTTAATAATCCTCAATCCTTTAATATGGAATACGTGAAGTGGTGTAATGAAAAGGGAATGGGTATTGAAATTGAGGTTTATGATTCGAGCCATATAATGAATGCGCTCGAGCTCGTCGAAAGCGGTATATTGAAACCTCCCCTTCACTTCAGCATTGTGCTCGGTATTATGGGTGGAGCGCCTGCGACGCCTTCGAACCTCCTTCATATGCTCGATCAACTGCCTGAAGGATCTACCTGGCAGGTGGTGACCATTGGGAGGTATCAGTTGAAAACGACGGTTATCGCCCTGTGCATGGGGGGGAATGTAAGAACCGGTCTCGAGGATAATATCTATTATCGCAGAGGGGAGCTTGTCAAGAGTAATGCGCAGCTTGTTGAGAGAATGGTGAGAATTGCACGTGAGGTTGGACGGGAACCTGCTACCGTTGATGAGGCGAAGAAGAAATTAGGTTTGAAGAAATAGGAGGGATTAATATGAGCATTAATTATGAAGAGAGGCTGCAGAAACGAATCAGCTTTCTCGGTTTGCTGGCAATGAGTATTGGTATAAATATAGGAGGTTCGCTCTTTGCTCTTTCAAGTGTCGCAGCGGGTATTACCGGACCGTCACTCCCTTTTGCGATGTTATTGTCCTCCCTTCCGATTCTGCTCGCTATCGTCCCTTATGGAATTCTTGCGTCCGCATGGCCGACAACGAGCGCAACCTATCGCTATGCTCAACTGGTAAATCCAACACTGGCGTTCGTTTGTATGTTGAGCCTTGCTATCTGTATCGTTATAGGCGGGCAGCCGCTCTTTGCGCTGGCCTTTGGTATTTATCTCAAGGACATCGTTCCCCTGGATCCCATTGTCGTAGGGATTCTTGTTCTCACTTTTTTCTATGTTATTAACTTGTTAGGAATAGATTTGACGGCAAAAGTTCAAATCGTTCTTTTCTTTATGTTAATCCTCGCTCTCCTCTTGTACGTTATTCTTGGCGTGCCAAATATTAATGCAAATAATTTGAGCAATTTCTTTCCTCATGGCGTTGGAGGTGTTTTCGCAGCAGCGGGTTTGCTCTTTACGTTCTGTGCAGGAGGTCTTTTTGTCATTGACCTCGGGGGTGAAATTATCAAGGCGCACAGGACCTTACCACGTGTTTTGTTTATCGGCATTCTCATTGCTTTGATTTTCTATGTTGGAATTCATTTTGTTACCATCGGCGTTATTGAATGGACAGAGCTCAAGGGAAGATCGTTAATTGCTGTAGCCGAAACGTTTATGAGCAAACCGGTACTCGTGTATTTTATCATCGGTGGTGCACTGGTTGCATGTGCGACTTCTATAAACACCATCTTTTCTGTTGTATCACGGGGCTTGATGGTTGTATCCGGCGAGGGACTCCTGCCGAAATTTATAGGGAGAGTAAATGCACGTTACGGAACTCCTCACTGGGGTCTTACCATAGCATATGGTATATGCGTCATTTCCCTTATTGTAATTCCTTCGTTGTTGTTTTTCGGTTCGATGCTCAATCTCGGTTTAATTTTTGCTATCACCGTTGTAGCCTCATCGGGTCTTGTAATACATAAACAATATCCGATGCTCTACCGCGAATCCTCAATCAAGGTATCACCACTGATACTGAAGAGTATATCATTCGGCATCGTAATTATCAATTCCCTTATATTCATATTCTTCAGCATTGCCCTTCAAAAGGGTGGGAAAACGCGCGGTGCATCGTTACTCTTTCTCGGAGTAGTAGTGCTGGTATATATTTACGCTCTCACGCGAAGAAGAATTTTCAGGTCGATAAAAGAGAGCACCCGTAGAGGAGAATTCACTTACGAGATGGCTCAGAAAGAGTGACAGGAGACTTGCGAAGGGATCGCGTTTATGAAAATTTACATGACCGGAGCGACCGGATTTATCGGGAAGAAGATAGTGAGAAAGCTCAGGGACGAAGAGCATGATGTTATCGCTCTCCTGCTTCCCGATGAAGCGCATGATTTCCCTGATGTCACCATTGTTCGGGGGGATATCACCCGTCCGGAATCGCTCGAAGGAACGATGTGCGAGTGTGATACAGTGGTTCATCTTGCTGGTGCGGTTGGATATGGCCTAAAAATGAGGGAGAGTAAAAAGATAAATAAGGAGGGGACGTATAACGTTGCACGGGAAGCTGTTCGTTCCGGTATACGGAGATTTATTCATTTCAGTTCGGTGTCTGTTTATGGTCGAGTGCCGGATGTTGCAATAACGGAAGAATTCCCCCTTACGAAGATAGGTGATCCCTATGGGGATACAAAGATTGACGCGGAGCATGTTCTGAATGGTTTTGTTCGGGACGGTTTTCTGGATCTCACGATTATTCGACCGACCGTGATATATGGACCGGGAGATGACAAGTTCCTTCCAAAGCTCATTGAGAACATACGGAGCGGGAGGGCTCGTATTATCGGAAAGGGTGATAATAGTGTTGATCTCATTCACGTAAGTGATGTAGCTGATTGTGTCTCCTTTCTGCTCAGGGAGGAGAGAACCATTGGAAAGATATATAATGTTACCAATCGTAATAATCCAACGTGGAAGGAGTTGCTCGAATTAATTGCCACGGAGATGGGACTTCCCGTTCCGGATAAGCACATCCCCTATACACTTGCTTTTCTTGTGGCAGGTGTTATGGAATGCGTCTCTTTTTTTTCGAAAAAGGCGCCCCGGTTGACCAGATATGCGGTACGCGTTGTGGGAAGACAGTATCATTATCTCACCAATAGGCTGCAGGAAGATGGTTTCACTCCTGTTATGGATTTACGTGAAGGAATACGGAGATGCGTAAGAGAGTATCTGGCTGCTGAATAAGTGCATGCATCTCTTTATGACGTTTGCGTGCTCATATGATCAGTATTTCAGTGTTTCTATTCGCGAGGGATGATAAATCGGTGTGAAGTGATTTGTTCCGGGAGCTTTTTTCCCGCTCACTTAAAAAATCTATTGAAATTTTGTTGAATCTCATTTCTCTGGTTATTTCACACAGTTTCTGGAAAAGCCTCTGATAGTGCTCTCCGAGATACACTAATTAAGAAATACACTTTATGTTATAATGTACATATAATTATCAGTGTATCATATCTTTATGGAAATACCTGTCAGCGGGATGAATTTGAAGAGTGAACGGATAACCGATGCCGGTCAACAGGTGTACGATAAAAAGTGGTTCGTTATATCATGAATGGTGACCTCCTGATTATAGGTTTTATAGTTCTCTTTGCTTTTACCACGCAGATAATTTCCGGTTTTGGGAGCATTATTATCGGGTTGACTTTGGGATCGTTTATTTATCCCATAGAAGAGTTGCTTCCGATTCTGGTATTGTTGACTATTAGCTCAAATATATATATACTGGTCAAGCATCGTTCATACGTTGATTGGACGCTCCTCCTGAAGAGAATCATTCCCTCAATGGGTGTTGGCCTTATCATCGGTATATTCATATTCAATTTTTTTGAAACTGCGATGTTAAAGAAGCTGTATGGTATTTTTGTGCTGTTTTTTTCTATTCGAGAGTTATTCCTTCTCATCGGGAAGCGGAATACTGAGAAAACCATCGGTCATTATCAGTCGTATGGGTGGTTTTTTGCGGCGGGTATTATACATGGTATCTACGCTTCGGGGGGACCTCTGGTCGTTTATCCTGTCAGTCGGATAATTCAGAACAAGTCAACGTTCAGAAGCACGCTCGTTGCGCTCTGGCTCTGCTTTAATGTTGTTCTGGTCCTGTCATATGCATATACCAACAGATTTACCCCGAGTGTCATAACGCGGTTTTTTCTCCTCTTCCCTCTCATGATTCTGAGCATCGTGCTCGGAGAGTGGCTGCATAACTATGTGAATGAATATAAATTCAGGATAATTATCTTTATTCTCCTCCTCTTTGCCGGCCTGTTAATAACAGTACAGTAGGATATTTATGTATAGTGGTATAGTTTTTTTGATATAACCGGTTTGCATGAGGAGATCCGCACTAACGAGAGTCTCACGGTTAAGATGTGATGATTATTCTGATGAGCTCCTTGCGAATACAATTATGGGAAGATTGAATGATCTGGGCTTTGATTGAGCGGATTTCTCGAACAATAAGGTTGGATGAAATCCGAATCTTCTGACGTCAGTGCGGCTGAAAGGGCGGTTATAGCGCATCCGGAATTTTTTCGGGGTGGTGTCACAATAGCGAGTGCCTCCGGCGGGAAAGGTGAAGAATTATAGGTCGAATCATTTCATCCGAGATGATCGAGCATTGCATCAGATGTTCTGAGATGGCCCCGTGCCTCTGATTGCCTCAGAGAATCTCTTTGTCGAGAGGCCTCTTCCCGTTCAAGAGCTTTGTGCCTGTTTCCTTTCACGATATATCGATAATGCTGTTTATTCTATTCATCAATTCGTCAATCGCACTGTCGGTATCTTCTATTTTCAATTCAATTGCATTTTGCGGGCAAACCGAAATGCATCGTCCACATCCCTTGCATCTGTCCGAGTCGTAAAGGATGGTTCCGTTTTCGATTTTCAGTGCATTCACAAAACACTCTTTCGTACAGAGATCGCAGAGATTGCATTTAGATTCATCGGTTATTATCTCGAGACCGCGGAGTTTTACCAGCGAGTTCACCGATATTTCGGGGAAGTATTTTGCTGTGTTAAGGATAATGCAGCAACAACGGCAGCAGAAACAGATAGTCAGTAATTTTCCTCTATTACGAACGCCCCATAGCAAATTGTCGGGCCTGAATCTGCCGACGAATGGAAGGAGTCCCGCTCTGATACATCTGTTTACATGATTCAGCGCTTCGTCCACGGTAGCATGTTTTCCCACCCGCGAGTCAATCTCCATCGTCCCCTCGCCGAGGAGGAGACAGCCGAGGGTAATGGGGTAATTTTGACACTTATTCCCGTCTCGACAGGTACATCGGTGAATTATCACCCGGTGAGCTGAGCGGCGGACAAGTTCTTGAACGACATTCTCTGAGAGCAGGGAGTGGGATGTTGAAACTTCTTCATTTATCGGAAGATAGGTAATGTTGAAGTTTTTACCGCTCAGAAATGGTACAAGAAATAATCTCGCGATCCTTCCGATATATTTCCCTTTCATCGATTTCAATGCGAACTGAGCAAGCGGGAATCCCTTAGCGAGTATATTCAACCACCACCCTGGTCTTCTGGACATCGATATAGTCTCCCATTTATAGAGGCGTCTTAGAGTAAAATTATGGAGATGCTCATACTTTCGGATGAGTTATAATTACCCTGTCGGCAATGGAGCTTCTCCCTCGAGATTCAACGAGTTTTTTATAGCAAGGCGGATTTCCTGCGGCTGATAGATTGAGGGAAGCATAACCGGACCAATGCCGCAGTGGTAGTGGTATTCGCCGGAACTGATAACAGCTCCCCGCTGTCCCCTTTTTATAAAGCTGCCGAGTTTTTTGAGGCAGGTTAAATAGGCATGTCCGCCACCAGGGAATACAAGCTTTTTCGTATTCTTTTTTTTTTATCATGCTCTTATGGCTGAAAAGTGTAGTTATCTTTTTCTTTTAAAATTAACCCGCATATTGTGAATTCGCTGCTTTTCAATCATCACCTTCATAACGTGATCACTTATGATGTCCCTTTGAATGAAGTACTCGCCGATGAGGGGTTGTAATCGTCGCTGCTTTCCCATGATGGCGAGGTGCTGAAACGGGCTTATATAGCCGTTATCGAGTGCGAACTCACCGAACCGCTCTCGATGTTTTTTGGATTTTCTGATAGTGATGATATCATCGTCGGTGAGAATACCCCATTCCTTTGCAATTTGACCGAAGAGCGGTCTTTGCATTCTCTGCCATAAAATCGCGTCCAGGAGCGTTTTCCACGTAATGTAACCATTATAGAAGAGAAACTGACCGATAGGGAGCTCGAAATCAGGACATGTTCCGTCAAATCGATACCGGGAGCTATTGTCCTGATTGCTTTTCCTGTTTGAATAATTCCTTCTGAGTGAACTGTTCTTATGAAATATGTTTTTATTTTCCTTGATATACGTGTAGAGCTTCTCATAGGCGAGATTTATTTCAGTGAATCGCGCCGATAGCTCTCCAGGGCTCTTGCCGAGGAATACGGCACGATCAGGATGATTTTTCAGCGCCTCATCACGGTATCTTGTTTTCAGTAACGAAATATTCAGTTGCAGAATGTCTCTCGTTGAATTATTCAGAGTTCCGTTGAATAGAACCTGATAAGCATCTATAATTTCCTTGTTATACAGCTCGACATTCAATTTACTCATTAAGTGTACCTGGCTTGAACTCCTTTTAACGAGTAGATTTTAGAAAATAGTTTCATACATAATCGCCTGTCAAGGAGATCATGTGAGATTTCAGAATACATTTCAATACTTTTTCGTCAAATTTTATGGTTAGAGTGAGATTATTTTTTTATCGTCACTGCTGTATATGATTATAATACTCTTTGAATGTGTTGTACCACTTATTGTGAATGGTATAGGTATATGTTAAATGTACATTCTGTAGTGAATTTTGATAATTATTATACTGCATAATGTTTAAATCAGAGGGTGAGGCAGGTAATAACAGTTATACAGTATTTGTAGAACTGGTGATGGTTGTTGTGAGAGTCAAATACCCATAAAATGTAGTTGTTCAAATGGGATTTTTGAGGTACATGGATCAGCTGGAGAGATACTATTTAGGTAAGGGGGAATACGGTGGGTGATACGGTACTGGATATTATCGTTGTTCCAAGATCATCACGGCACGGTATAGTTCTTGATGAAAGAGGTGTCGTAAAGGTCTATCTGAATTCACCTCCTGTTGAGGGGAGAGCGAATGCTGAGTGTATCTCTCTCTTTTCGAAAAAGCTTCACATTGGCAAGTCGAGAATTTCAATTGAGAAGGGCGAGAAGGGGAGAAATAAGATAATTAGAATACAGGATATTTCCCCCTCTGAGGTTTTTGCACAGTTGAAGAAAGGTATTCGTTGATTACTCTTCTATAAGAGAGAGGGATGGGTGAGGTGCTCCCCTGATGAGGTATATCGGCATACATGTTTCGATTGCTGGTGGTGTTGCGAAATCGTTGAGAAGAGCGCATGATCTGAAAGTGAACGCTATACAGATTTTTTTGAAGAACTGCAACCGATGGGAATCGCCACCCTATTCGAAAGATCTTATTCGTGAGTTTCATCTCTTGTGGGATTGTTCCCCTGAACTGAAAATCTTTGCCCACAGCGGATATCTTATTAATCTTGCCGGTTCTGGTAAGAACCTGAGAAGGTCATTACATGCGCTGATTGACGAGATGCATCGGGCAGAAGCCCTTGGCATCGATTCACTTGTTGTTCATCCGGGTTGTCATAAGGGGGTTGGAATATCGCAGGGTATTCGGCGGATTGCGCAATCATTGGATTTTGTTTATCGACAGAGTGGGAGCTCTGTTAATATACTGTTAGAAACCACCTCGGGTATGGGTACGTCAATTGGGTACCGTTTTGAGCATTTACGAGATATCATCGGTCACTCACAATACCCTGAGAAATTATATGTCTGTCTGGACACCTGTCATGTATTTGCTGCTGGGTATGACATTTCTGATGAAAGGGGATTGGACCGCACGTTGCTTGAATTTAACAGCACAGTTGGGATTGACCGATTACGGTTGATTCATCTCAATGATTCTAAGCGGGAATTAGCAAGCAGGATCGATAGACACGAGCATATTGGTGAGGGATATATAGGATATTGCGGTTTCAGCTCTCTTGTTAATGATGCGAGAGTGCTCTCAATACCGATGATACTTGAGACACCGAAGGAGAAGAACGATACGGATCAGAAGAACCTCGGGAAGATTTATCAGCTCATAAATGATTGACAAGGGTTGATTTTTTGCTTCTTATCATCGTACCATTGATTGAAGGTCATGGAATCGCTATTATCAAATCGTCTTCTTCAATACATGCACAGCGAGGTAAGCCGGTCTCAGGTGAATCGGGGTTGTGATGAACCTTCTTGAGGGGCTTGATGATATGAGGATGGGTCATATGATAAGTAGAGCTGTCTGTGCAACGGGTATTATTTTTATTATAACTTTCAGCATCTTCTGCGAAAAGAGCTGGAGAATCGGTGATCGCATGGAGGGCTTCGGGAAGGGAATTTTCAGGGTTTATGTCCGAGTCGGTTATCTTGGCAAAGATGGTGAGGAGAAGAGGCGGGATAGTATAGAGCGGGAGGTTATCGAGACTGCCAGAGTACGCTGTGCACAATATCTTACGAATCATATACGAATTACTCTGAAAAACAATAAGGAGAGCGCATCAACTGTGTTGAAGATGCTCCCAGTCGTATTGGACAATCCAAAAATTCGCTTTCTCGAGTGTTTCAATGACTATTGCGAAGCTTTTGTTGATTTCAACTCGAAAGAGCTTCAGGAAGAGCTGAAGAGAGTTGCACAGGGGAATAATGAGAAAAAGTAGCGATAAAGTACCGTTTCGAGTTGATGGATGCTGTTCAAAGAGATCATAACCGGTGATGGGACTATCACACTGCATTCTGCCGAGTATGATGAAGCTATGCATACCGTATCAGGTGCTTTTGAAGAGGCGCTCTGTCGACATGTTTTCCCCTCAAAGATTTTGGAACGACGCGATGAGCACCTTCGAGCGCTCGATATAGGTTTTGGCCTCGGTTATAATATCCTTGCTTTGATAAGTGAGTTTCTGAGAAAGAAATCCAAACAGCTGTTGTCCGTTATTACCCTTGAGAAGGATCTCTCTCATCTTACACTTATGAAGCGTATTACCTTCGGCGATGGGCGGGATCGCCTCTATACGCAGATTAAAGGTGCAGCTGAAGGAGGCGATCTCTCTCTCGAAGGGGTCTCACTGCAACTTATAATGGGAGATGCCCGGGAAATTATTCGGGAGATGGATGCCATCGGCTTTCATGCAGTCTTTCATGATCCCTATTCACCATCGAAAAATCCCGAACTGTGGACGCTGGATTTTTTCCGTGAATTGAAAAGGGTGCTGAACAGCGAGGCGATTCTGACAACCTATTCAAGTGCGGCTCAGGTTCGGATGGCGCTCCTGCAGGCCGGTTACCGTGTTGGGAATGGGCCGATTGTAGGAGGAAAGCGCGGGACACTGGCTGCTCTTTCGGATGATATACAAACACTGACAGAGGACGATATTGATAATCTCGGGGAAAATTCTCAATCCATTCCTTACCGTGATGTGCACCTGCGGGATTCGCGAGAGGTTATCAGGAGATGGAGAGCTGTAGCAATGAAAAAAAACAGGAGGGGGAATGACCCTTCCTGAAACGGTCTTGAATGATTTCTCTGAAGTTATTGCGTTCTGTGAGTTTATATGAACTATCTCGGATTATAAGAGATCGTCGAGCTCATCTATTACCGATTTTTCTTCTTCTTTTTCTTTCTGAGGTTGAGATGTATCCTTTTCGTCTGTAAGAGTTTCTTCGCCCTCTTTGAATTCAAGATCACCCGAAAGATCTCCTTCAGCTCCCAGGCGGTATGCAAGTGCAGAAGCGTAATAGTATGCGTGATGTATGGCCTCATAAATTTTCAGTTTATTCAGTTTTCTATTCCCTTCAATTTCAGTGTTGAACGTGAGCTCATCCTGCGGGTTTTCAACGATTTTTTGATCACTTTCCATGTCATCGATAAGTATTTTAAACTCATCGGATACTTTGTCCATAAATGCTTTGACAATCATACGGGTATTTCGACCGAGTCTCTTTTTTTCTTTTTCCAGCGAGGTGAGCTTTTTTGTGTATTCTATGTACTGTACATTATTTATCGGTTTATCCAGCTTTGACTTCTCGAAGGATTCAAGTTTCAGCGTATATTCTTTAAAAGCTTCAATGCATTTTCTCTGTTCATTGTAGAGATCCGATAAAATCAACCGGTGATCAATTTTGCCTGAGTGTGTAAAAACTGCGCGATATTTTATCTTATTTGTTGTCAGGATGAATGAGTATTCCTGATCGAATTCCTGGAAGAGGAGATAGGTAATAAGTATCTTATCGTTCTCCTTTACATTCCTGAAAATCTGCTCTTTATCGTATTCTTCTCTGAGACGACTGAGATCCAGTTTATACATCAACTCGATCCCCTTTTTGATGTTGTCGGGGAGCTTGGCTTCCTCTGTCTGGGCCTTCTCTTCCGTTGATTCCTCCTCCTGAGTGTCCTTTGGTTTGGTTGGAGTAACCCGTTTACCGATTTTGTCATCATCGGTGATATTGAGTATCTTTTCAATAACCGGTTCAGATAAGGGGATAATTCTTCCCTGATAATTACAGAAGAGCCAGTAGAGTGCCGGAAAGAGTTTATTGAAAAGAATATAAATGCTGTTTTTCGCTTTTTTTCTTTTTGAAGAGTAGAGTGATGATTTATCCTTTTCTATCTGTGCCTGTATGTTAATCGATCTTTCGTAAGCAAAGAGGATCGATTCCTGGTATTTATGTAAGATATAGAGTTTCTTAAATATGATAGTCAGAGGTTCTTTCAGCTCGAGAACTCTCCGTTGAGAATCTATTGTGGTTTTGTACTCTCCAACAATTTTATTGATCGTACCTCTGTCGTAGATGCTTGCAATTTTTTCTATGAGTTCAAAGTAGATGAGTTTGATCTTATCCAATCGATCGAGAATGAGATTGGCCATCTGATGGTTTTTCTTGAATGTGTCGAGATATAGTATCTGCATTTCCATGAGCGAGGGGCTGTATTCAATGTTGAACCTGTTGATAAATTTTGATTTGAAAGTAGTGCCGGAGAGATCAGTGACTCCCATGAAGGAAAGTCTCAATTTGATTATAAATCTTTCGAAAAATCGCGCTATTCCGCCCGATTTCTTTACCTGGGGTGGTCTCTTTGCTGTCTTTACAGTTGGCTGAACGGGCTTCCTCGTCGATGGCTCAGGTATTTTTGCTTTGAGTTTCTCCCGCTTTTCATCGATTAACTCACGGTGCTTTTTCTGTTTTTCCCGGTCAAAGTCGGTGAATCCCTGCCTTCTCTTCTCTTGGATAACCTCTCCACCGGCCGAAACGAATTTTTCGAAGAGCTCCTTCTTCGTTAGATCGTCAAGATTTTCAACGCCAATGTTTTCCTTCGTTTTATCAACTTTTTTCATTTCTTGTCCATTAATAAACAGCACAAAATTGCTGGTGAGCTCAGATAGACTGTACAGTAAGTCGTATGAATTCTCGTGTTTCTCAGCTCCGATGAAATTCTCTCAATAGCATTGTAACTGTTAAAAAATTATAAAATAATAACTCCATTGTCAATTATTATTGTTGGTGTGTTTTTGAATATTTACCCACAATTAATATTTACATTTCTCAATTGTAGAACACGGGATAGCGCCATTGAGAATAGTGATTGTCCGGATATACGCGAATTATTTTTGATTCCGCAAAAGTTGATTAAATATATTTGACCTGTACATATTTCAGTATAATGATTATAGTGTTTCTATGTGATGAATGTATGGATAGGTTGGGGTACATCGTATAGTTCATTTACTATGAATTTATAAGTTCAGGAGTCGAGGTGATTATGATACAGAGTTTTTCAATACATTCGACGAGTCACGATGAGTTGATTGATATTACCTCTGATGTTGCAGAGGTGGTACGTGGTTCAAAAATCAGTGAGGGGGTGTGTTATATTTATACACCGCATACTACTGCTGCGATTACCATAAATGAAAATGCGGATCCAGCAGTTCAAAAGGATATACTGAAAGGGCTCTCCCATTTTAAGCTTGAGAGTATTTCATTCTCACATCTCGAGGGGAATTCGCCCTCGCATATTAAATCATCGCTCATCGGGTGTTCAGAGATCGTTATCATCAGTCAGGGGAGGCTACTCCTCGGGACCTGGCAGGGTATTTATTTCTGTGAGTTTGATGGGCCACGAACGAGAAAGGTGCATGTAAAAGTTATGTAAGGTGAACGATATAGTTACCTGATGTACGGGCTCCTTTTTAAGAGGTATGTTCGGTTATCGAAGCGCACAGTTTTTTTACTTGAAAATATAATTCATACGGCGTACCTTTTATGATGCATTGCACCGTTCGATAATAGATCAGTGAAGGGGAAATCGAGAATTTAGTGATGAATGATCCAGAATCAAAGGGTGATGATCGTAAGAGGAAGAGTGATTCCTCAGAAATGAATCCCAGAGAGGAAACGAGAAAAGCGCTTCCTCTGAGAATTCTCTTTATATCATTGAGGATACTATTCATCTGGATTCCTGTTTTTGTCATTTCTCTCGTCGCAATCATACTCCTTGCACTGAAGCTGTACCTGTCACCTGCGCGAGTTGAGAAGCTCATTGTAAATAATTTCAATGAAATGTCCTACGGGGATATCACGCTGAAGGTGAAAGATTTCAGTCCTTACAGCGGGTTTGAGATTCACCACATACGAATTCGAAATGGAGAGGAGTTCGATAGATCGGTTTTCGTTGAAATCGAAAGGCTCGTTTTCCGATATGATTTCTTTGCAATGCTCATTGGAAATGTACATTTCAATGAGATAGGTATATATAAACCGAGAATTTACTTGGAAGAGAGGAACGGGGTCTGGAATGCAGCGCGTCTTATGAAACCGGGAGAGAAGAAACCGGAAGAAGAGGTTGAAGAACCGGAAGAGGAGGGCCCCCCAACGAAAGAGATTCGGCTGCCACTATCGGTTGAGTTTCTTTTTGACTTTATTCTTGATGATTTGCAACTCTTCGTTCAGGGGAGCACTTTCAGCTCTGCAGTCAAGGGTCTCAGCCTGAATTGTGATATTTGGGTACCCCCCTTTAAAACTATTCCGAAATCGATTGAAGCGGTGAATATACTCGAGCGGATGAAGATTGAACTCAATCCTCAAGAGGAGATGGATGTTTCATTCTATTCGAGGGATGCGGAGGTCAGACCTCCGTTGATTCTGACCTGGAAGCTCAACTTCAACAGGGTGAAGGAGAAACCGGAATTTGCCAGCCACTTCAAGTTTGGCACATACAAGACGCCGGTTCGGTTCAAGCGCTCACATCTCGCACCGTTGAATTTCATGATTTCGTATAATATATTTTATCATCCTATTGAGGACTATGTAAAGCTTGATCATCTTGGCATTAGCTTTCGCGGGAAGAAGTGGCTCTCTTTAAGCGGCATGGTGAAAGAAGTTACGAAGAAGCCGGATATATATCTGAGAATGACCGAGAGTGAGATTGTGCTGGATGATCTCTATCCCTATTTTCTCAGTCTCACCGGTGATCGCAAAACGAAATTTGCAGGCACTATATCTCTCCTCCCGCTGACGATACAGGGAAACCCTGATGATATCGATATCGATGGAACAATCAGTTTGAAGAGGATTTTATTCAGGAACCCATCTGCAGAAGCAAACATACCTGCGCTTTCATTCTGGTATTCGGTTCTGAAGCGAGGGGAGAATATGAAGATTCTCTCACGGATTCAACTCCCTCATCTCTTCTATTCGTTGAGAAAGGATAAGTCTGGCGATAATGGACTCTCTCTCGAACTTGATGTTTCCGCCTACAATAGTTTTCAGCAGGTAGAGATAAATGCTCTCAAGTTTAACTTTTTTAATCCTTCTCAAAAGAGGAGCGTTCTCAACCTCGCCATGAATGGTAATGTGTATCTCAAACCGTCACTGAAGGGGAATGTACGGATATCACAGTTCAGATTTGTGAGAGATCCGCTTATCACGATGCTTCCGAAAGGTTTCAGAAAAGCCGTTTCGGGAATTCCTCTGAAAAAGCCACTCGATATGAACCTCAGTCTCGCCTTTGCAATGGGGAAGGCGATAATCGACGCGGTTTTAAACATGCAGATAAGAGTTCCCGATTACGACTTGAATGATCTGAAGCTGGGCGTCTCCGTTGTTCAGGATAATGCACGGAAGAGAATTACGCTGAGAAGATTTTCACTGGGGAGCAGATCCAAAGGACTCGCGATCGCTACGGAGGGGGTCGTTGATCTGAAAAAGCCGCCGGTATCGGATATGGACTTGAAGCTCACTGTTTCATTGAATTCACCAGCACTGAAGACTGTTTACCATCCCTGGAAGGCAAGAGGAAGCTTTAAGCTCAATGCGGCTGTGAAAGGGGATCTGAAGGACGGGAGGGCTTTTGGATCAATAAAAATTGATAAATTCCTGGTTCGCAATGATGAGTCGAAGCTGTCTGTTGAGGATGTCAATCTGTCATTTCCCTTTGAATATTATTTTACTCCCCGCTATCGTGGGGAATCCCGGATAGCGGTTGATAAGAGTCAGATTATAATAAACGAAAACTTCAGGGAGCAGGAGAACTTTACTATTCGCTCTATTAAATCGAAGCACCCCGCGCGGGATATACAGTTTGAATTCATGAAGGACTTCAGCGCGACTATGTTCTTCAGAGATAATACCTTCGAGATTGTCAAGCTCAAGGCGTATGTACTGGATGGGGCCCTTTACGGACGGGATATACTCTTTAATCTCGCCGATATGAAAGATGATAATATGGAATTCAGGCTTATCCTTGACGTTACGAACATTGATATTGCAAAGCTCGATGAGCCTGATCCGGCGAAGAAGACGAGAGAAGCTGAGCTTTCCCTCAATGCGAACTTTTCAGGAAGAGGGGTCAACATTAAAAAGGAGCTGAGTGTAAAGGGATATATCAATATTTACAAGATAGGAGAAGAATTCGCAAACAGACTCATGAAGGGTCTGAGCGAAGAGAAGGGGGAGTCGAAGCTGGGTATGGTTCAGCCGATTGTCGATAATTTTATGATACCAAAGGGTTTCAACTTTAATCTCGACAAGGGGCTTGTTTACACAACGGTGAGCTTTGAACGCAAAACGGTGAGCTATGTGACGGGTGTCAAGGTTGAAAATAATCAGATTAAGTTTGAGAGAATGCCAATTCAGGAGTATCTGAGAAAGGTAACCAGAGGAGAATAAGAGATGAATCGTTCAGTGTTATTCCCGATCTCGTCTGTATTTTCATTCATTATAGTTTCGTGTACTATTGCACCACCGGTTATCAATATTACCGGCGAGAAGACGGTCATAGAGCGGCAGATAGTTGGAGAGTATCGGGAGCTCGAGAAGGATGCTTGGATACTATCCTCGGTCAAGACGAATATACAGCGGAAGGGATATACGGTAGTCATCGGCGGAGACCGAATTCTCTATACCGCGATGAAGATCAGAGAATACCATATGGATAAGATTCGGGACTACAAAGATGAGGGTGCAATCGGTGAAATGAATACCGGATATGTTCAGTACCGATCAACTCCCAAATATGATCGGGACAGGGATTTGAAGGAGCTTCTGTTCAGGGTTATTAAAGAGGAAAATAAGGCGAGGATGACCATTTTCAAGCGATCGCTTATTCGATCCGGTGTTGAAGATCCCGATAATGAGACGATTCGCTCTTTTGGAATGAAGTTTGCGCAGGAGCAGCGGGAGCTGGCTCAAAAGAATGATTGGATACAGAATGAAAGTGGGAATTGGACCAGAAAGGAGTAATGGAACAGCGCGCTATTTGGATATTTGAATCTGACGAGTTAGTATTCATCCATATACAAGAGAAATTTGTAAGTCCGTTTATATGATGTATTCCCCGCTCATTTTTATAATTCGGCACAGGTGATAAAAAATGGGATCTACTAATAGGAAATATCTGATTATTATCTGTTCAATCATATCTGTTTCTCTTTTCACACAGCTGGCATGTGATCGGAAAGGGAAGGGTGGGGAGAAGCCTTTTGATTATGGGAAAATTGTAAGAGATGAATATCGCATTAAAGTCGGCAAGGTCGTACCGCTTACTATTGAGAAATCGATTGAGATGGACGGTGAACTCAGCAGGGATGGAATGTTCTTTTTCTATTCCTCTGATAGAGCGCAGGGTAATTTCGACATATACCTGAGAGCTCTGGATGATATAACGACTGTTCGCATTACACAGCATCCATCAAAAGATACCTCACCAGCCATTTCACCTGATGGTGATTATCTCGCTTTTGTCTCACAACGGGAGGATCCAGAGGGCGATGTATATGTGGTAAAAATAAAACCGGATCGTTTGATAGAAAAGGCAGAAGAATCAGTCCTAGAGCTCCCTTCGCTGGATGAGGAAGCTGTCAATGTCACACTGTATCAGGATCCGGTGACGAAAACGGTGAAGATAATAAAAGACGATTCGCCGTGCTGGTCGCCTGATGGGCAATGGATTGCCTTCTCCTCTGCCAGGGGTGGAACCGAAAATATATGGATCATGGATA
>Ga0180433_10000958_pt1 | contig 49010 bp, 47 predicted proteins | sample SS_ome_8_FD_132980 | JGI IMG/M metagenome (GOLD analysis project Ga0180433, IMG submission 132980) | Hypersaline lake sediment archaeal communities from the Salton Sea, California, USA - SS_1_D_1 metaG | ecosystem: Environmental > Aquatic > Non-marine Saline and Alkaline > Hypersaline >...
ACTTCATTGCTTACGCGACCGGCAATCGCGAGGCCGTCGCCCTCGTACACAATGCGAACACCGGTCAGACACTCTCCCTCCCCGAGTTCGACCCGCAGATCCTCGATGTCAGTGCGATAAGCCCCTTCAGGAATGACGGCAAGCCCATGCGATCCCGGCAGCAAGCCCGCGATTGCGAACTCGCCTTGCTCGCCAGTGACTGCGGACTCGGTCAAAAGAATATCCTCAGAGTCGAGCCACCTTGCCGTCACGTCCTCACCGACCACCGGGCAGTTCGATGGATCGAGCACGAGACCCTCCACGGCGGCAGTGTAGTGTAACGTGATGAGGACGTTCTCAAGACCGCTGTCCGTCAACTGGTAGAAACCTCGTGCTCCCGGAATCTCGCGCATGTTCTCCTTGTGGGCCACGATGCCGATGGATCGCCACGGCGCTATCGCCTTGAATTCAAAAGTGCCGTCCGCTTTTGTAGTAATTTCGTGCACGGGCACTCGTTGCCCGCGCTCAAGAACCTTGACCACAGCCGCCTCAACGGGATTACCGAGCGAATCAATTACCTTGCCCGTTACGCGAACGGCCTCCGTGCTTTCATGAGCCCTCACCATACGTGTCGGTTCAGCAGAGAACTCGGCCGGTTTTCGTGGTGCCTGGGCAGGGTCCTGCGTAATGCTCATTTTGACAGGGGCAGCCTGATGCTGCGCACTCCATTGCCTCGTCAGAACTAGCCCCCCAATTGCACAAGTCAGAACGAACCCGGTGAGAATGAGCTTCTTCATGACTAACACACCTCCCAAAGCGGCGATGCCTGCCGCCGATGTGGCGATAGCGCCGGTGGCACCGGCAAGAGCGAGTTTTCCGAGAGCGACCGTGAGCGATGCGGGAGCCGCCTCGGCCGTGAGGTGAGTGCCTAACAAGGAAGCCAACACGGCTGTCGGTGCAACCACGCCGCGCTTCTTCAGGAACCTGCGTATCTCTTCGATACCTTTATTGACCCGATACTGGACCGTCGAATCGGAGATGCCGAGTTTCCGAGCTATGCCGCTGTGCGTCTGACCTTCGAAGAACCGGTGGATGATGGGCTCGCGAAGTTTGTCCGGCAGCGCGGCTATCGCCTCATCGATATGCGCCTGGATGTCATCCCAGGCTCTCTCAGTGTTCATACTCGCTGTCTCCACGAAACGTGTCTCGCGCCGTTTTCGTCGGCTCTCCGCTTTGATCCGGTTCAACGAGCGGCGAACCGCAACACGATGTAACCATCCGGGCAGTGAGGGTGCTATGACCCTCTTAACGCGCGCCAGTTCAATGAAACATTCCTGCGCGACGTCTTCGGCATCGGCAGGATTTCCCGTAATCCTCTTGCACGCGCCATAGACCATTGCAGAATGACGCGAAACGATCTCAGCGAACGCGTCCCCGTCCCGCCCGGCTATCCACCTCTCAAGCAGGGCTGCATCAGAGTTAGCCATTCTCTGTTCACCTCAAGCCCACGAGCTTCTTTACCACCCACTCCATTATATATATCAACGCCGAAGAACGAAATCACCAAACATAAATCATGCGCTTCTCTCACGGAGATGCCGATCCTATGATATTGTTCCCTTTCGATTCGCCCTCAATCGCAGAAAAAGGCGGCGGCTGGATACGGGACGCCACACCCAAAATGCACGCCAATACGTCCGGTATTCCCGGAGCCAACCCGCCGGACGCGTTTCGTTGGCGTTACATCATTGAACGCGCCCCTGCAGCCCCTTGTGCGGCTTCCTATGTGGAGTGCGCACGCTTGCTTGCGCTGCGGTAGCACGCTACCGCACTCCGAAAAATCGCATCAACCCCGAACCTGGTTTCCCTCACACGGTACAAAACGAGATTGCCCCGCCCGCTCCTAAGAAAATGGGGACTGACACAAGCGTAGCGAGGTACGAGCGGAGACGTGTCTGTACCCCTTTTTCTGAGACTATTATGGTTCGCCGGGGCAGATGCCAAGCTTGCAATGACGACATAAGAGGGGAACTCGCAGCGACGACGAAATCCACGTAGCCCGGCAACTCATCTTGCCGGGAATACATCGTCTGGTGCGTACGGTATCGAGAAAGTAATTTTCCGGCCTACTCGCCGGTCTCACCGGTAGAGCTGGATGTAGTTGCCGTAAGCGCCGAGCACTTTCTTGATATAGTTGCGGGTCTCCTCGAAAGGGATGGTTTCGATGAACAGGTCGACGTCTTCCGAACCGGCGCTGTTCGTCAACCACCGCTTGACGTTGGCAGGTCCCGCGTTGTATGCGGCGAGCACGTGGACGAGGTTCCCGTCAAACTCGTCCCAGAGGTAGTCGAGGTACCAGGTGCCGAGCTGGAGGTTGACGTCGCGGTCGTACAGCGACTCCTCGTCGAACTGTTCGAAACCGACGCGCGCAGCGATCCACCCGCCTGTAGCGGGCATGATCTGCATCAACCCGACGGCGCCCGCACCCGATACCAGCCGTTCGTTCAAGTGGCTTTCCTCTCTCATAACCGCGTGGATGAGAAAAGGGTCCAGGTCGGCGTTCTCGGCGAGTTCCCGCACACGCCGAGCGTGTGCAAGCGGGTAGAGGTACGGCAGAATGGCCGCGGCCTGGAATTGGCGGTCGGGATATGCGCTCATGCGTTCGGCGATGTAGACGCATCTGTCGTATGAGCCGACGTACAGATAGAGCTGTGCCAGCTCAGCAAGGTCCGGGAAGGACGCCACCACCGTGAGCTTGTCCAGGTCCCACTCGGCTTCCGGCAGTTTGTGTCTGAGAAGGAAATTCGCCCGCGTGGCGAGCTTCGCTGCAGCGCTGTTGAGCGTTGCCGGCGGTGACGGGCTGAGGATAGCTTTCCGGCTGACGCTGGTGGGTGTAGACAGCGCTGCCGGTAAGATCATGAACCAGTCCGCTCCAAGCGGTATGCGGTGAGCGCGTGCGTACCCCATAGAGGTGAGCTCACGAAGCGCCGTCCACGCCCTGTAACTATAAAACCCTGCCGGCTTTATCTGGGCGCACCCAGCGAGGTACCGTGCGGCAGTATGGGTTCTACCGGAGGCGAGGCACGCCTTACCCGCCCAGTAGGGTGCGTCGTCGACGAGCCGGTCCGCCGCTACGTTCGCTGCCTCGGCGAATAGTCGCACAGCGTCTGTGTGGTTCTCCAAGAGGTATGACATCAGCGCTGCACGGAACAACGCGTCGTCTGCGAGGTAGGAGGTGGGATGATCGTGCGCGAACTTCGCGTACTGCGCCACGGCTTCGTCCGGCATACCCCATCTATCGTAGCCCCGGGCAAGGTCCCACTGGGCTTGCGTCCCCTGCGGTGTGCCGGGATACTCGTTCCGTGCACGCTGCCGCATCCAGAGTGCGTCCTCACGGTACCCGACACGTTCGCTGAGCCACGCACCCTCGAGCAACGCCTGGCCGCCGACAGCCAGCCCCGGGAACTTGTCGGCAACCTCGGCATACATCTCGATCGCCTCATCCGGCCTGTCCGTAGCTGCATAACATCTCGCCAGGTCGAACAGTACCCGTGCACGCTCCCCATCGGTAGCGGTGTCGCCTTCGAGAATTTCGGCACATATGCGTGCGGCTTTTTCATACTCCTTCCGGCTGATGAACACCTGGACGGCTTCGATTTTGGCGCAAACGGTACCGGTCTCGGCGAGATAATCGGCACTGACCAGCGCCTGCTCCGAGCGGCGTGCCAGCCTGCAGATGCGCTCGAACGTCTTTGCGGCTTTGTCGTCCAACTCCATCCTGAGGTAAGCCGAGGCAAGCGCATACAATACCTCCGGCTTATCGACACTCGCTGGTTCCATGCCGAGCGCTTGCTCGAGATGCTCCGTCGCCTCCTCGAAGAGTCCGAGCTCAGAGAGTACCGTCCCCAGCTCGATATGCGCGTACGGGACAGCGGGACTTTCCGGAAATCGGCTGAGCAGATCTTCGAGCGCACGCTGGGCAGCGTACGGTTCTTCGAGTTGCTTCTGACACCGTGCGGCACCGAGCAAGGCAAGGTCGGCGAACTCCGACCGGGACGATGCGAGCCGGTCGAATATGTCGAGTGCCGCCGCCCATTGGCCCGCCTGCTCAAACCGGCGAGCCTCCAGGTAGGGCGCTCCCTCACGCGCGTCGAACGTCGCGGTGCGCAACGAAATCGACGAGCACACACTTGCCGACAGTACAAGCGGAGCGACTATAAGAAGAACGTTCATTTACCCAACATGGTCCTCTCGCGCCCATAATGCGCGAAGGGCGACCGCCACTCTCTCACACATTGCGTGCCCGTTTTCGGAACCGCGCATAGGCAAATCCCGCCTGGACCGAAACGGCACCGAGCGTATTTGCGACCATATCGCCGATCTCGTAACTACGGGCCGCCACAAACGTCTGGATGATCTCGTTAAGAATCCCGTAGAGTATCGCGAACACCACCGGCACGACCATGAGCGTCGCTGTGCGGTACGACCGTTGCGCCCGTCTCATGCCCATCGCCACAAGCCAACACAGCAGCGCGTACCCACAGAAATGGACCGCTTTGTCGGCCATCGGCAGATCGAACAGCGGTTTCCCGGGCGGGTCCGGCGTCGTGGACGCCCACAGGATTATCGCGCACCAGATGAGCGCGGCACAACCGTAGCGTGGTTCAAACCGTCCAATTCTCACAGCAATTTCGTTACAGGGAAATCAGCGCGATGTCACCATCCCGCACGTCCCGGCGCGCTCACCCAGCAGCTCAGACCTTGAAAATCCATCTGAAACGACAGAATACGCGCACCTGCATCCGCGAGCGCTTTCGCGGCAAGCGGCTGCCGTTCAGGTTTGCAGTAGAACAGGAGACACCCGCCTCCGCCCGCACCTAAGGCCTTCCCACCGATGGCCCCTTCCCGTTGTGCAATCTCGAAAAAGCGCTCGATCTCATCGTTGGTAACCGATGGATGAAGTCGTTTCTGGTTGCGCCAGTTCTCGGTCAGCAACACCGCGAACTCGTATAGGTCGCCGGCGATAAGCGCCGTCCTCATCTCGTACGCGATGGTCTTGAGCTCGTCGATGGCGGCCACCGTCTCGGGTTCGCCATTATCGAAATTGGACGCGACGCTTGCATGTATGTCGCCGGACAGACGCGACTTTCCCGTGTAGCAGAGCACGAGATTCTTCTCGAGCTCGAATATAAGCTCCTGCGGAAGGCTCAGCCGGGAGTACCGAACGCGTTCGCCCTCGAACTCGAGGAAGTTCACACCGCCAAGAGCGCTCGTGTAATGGTCCTGTTTGCCGCCGCGTATGCCGAGCTCGGCACGTTCGATGTGGCTGGCCATCTCGGCCACCTCGTAATCCACCATATACTTGCCGCCGTATTTGCCGAGCGCGCCGATCAGCGCAACGCCCATAGCCGCCGACGTGCCGAGACCGCTCCCGGCGGGCGCTCGCGATTGTGTGGCTATTTCGAACCCGCCCGGCACGCCCATTTGTTTGATCGCGGCCTTCACAAGATCGATATTCCCGTCGTACTCGAGCTTCCCGATCTCTTCCGCCTCGACGTACGTGTCATAGTCGCTCGAATAGATCTTCACGCTCCCGTCACGAGCCGAAGAAGCCCGTTCATTGCTCGCGTGCGGCATCAGCGACGCGTACGAATAGACCGTTATGGCGGCGTTGGTCACCGCGCCCGGTCGGCCGACTGCAAACTGCGCAACGTCGGTCCAGCCGCCCGCGAAATCGATACGTACCGGCGCTCTTGATCGGAATATCATGCTGGTTCCTCCCATATTGGAAAGAAGTTCACGAACTGTTCCGGGTACGCCCCTACATAGTTCTCGCACACGTGCGCCACTTCCTGGGTAAGCTCGCGAACAAGCTCTTTTTTCTCGCCGGTTTGCGGCGGATAGATCGGATCTTCGAAGACGAGTCGGAACGAGTCGTCCGGTTGCCGGATCATGAACCCCGGCACGATCGGCGCACCCGATGCAACAGCGAATCGTGCCGGGCCTATCGCGAATTTTGCCGGTTTGCCGAAATACTCGACCTCGACACCGGTGCCGGTAAGGTCCCTGTCCGCGACCAGACAGATAAACTCGTTCCGACGAAGCGCTTCGAGACACGGTCTCGTACCACGGCCCAACGGGTACGTCTTGATACCTTTCCGTTCTCGTTGCTTGTTGAACATCCTGGTGATAGCTTCCGTCTCGTGATCGAGCGCTATCCCGGATACCGGATACCCCAGATACGCCAGCTTGACGCCGCCGAACTCCCAGTTGCTCAGGTGCGCGCTCACCAAAATTGCACCGTTCCCGTGGCTGCGCGCCTCGTCAACATGCTTCTTGCCCTCGATGTGTACACGCCTCTCGAAAAAGCGCCGACCAAGACGCGCCATGCGGAAAAATTCCGCTATAGATTTGCCGAAATTGCGGAACGTCTCACGCGCAACCCGATCGACCTCCTCGTCGGTCACCTTTTCGCCGAGTATAACCCGCAAGTTGGCCTTCATGGCCTTCCTTGACGCGGTATCGAGCCGGTAGTTCCTTTCGGCAAAGATGTCCACGAGCCAGTATATCGCCCGCCACGGCAGCGTCAGCGCTAAAACCTGAATAGCTATGTACTGCAACAGTTTCTTCATGAATCGGTCGCGTACTACCGGCTCTTGTACCGCTAAACAAGACCGCGGTCCTGCCGCACCGGCGGCGCTTGCCCCGCCCTATATCGTCCCTCTTATAGCCGTTCTCTTTTTGTCACCGCAGATTACAGCAAGCCACAATCGAGTGCTCGACACTAGCAGGTATACCCGCCCCGAATTCCACCACCGCGCCATATCCTACCAGAACCCACCGCGAAACGCCAGAGCAGACTCATCCGCGCCACGTTTACAGACACGATAGACTCACCACGAAGACACAAAGGGTAGGGCGGGCGTCTCGTCAAAGATGCCCCGAGGCGTGCACGCCCCCGCCAACGCGCGGCAGATGCGCCCCGCGTCCAGAGGAAGCCCCGGAGGGCCGACAGAATGTAGCCCAGGGCGACGCGAAGCGAGCCCTGGGTCATCCAAGCCTCAGAAGAACGAGCCCCCGATGGGGCGAAAGAAACGCATCTGCGCAACACCCTTCCCTCGTCGTTGCGAGGAGTTCGCCGAAGTAGCCTTCCGCTACGAAGGCGGACGACGCGGCAATCTGGTTTTCGAGCACGCGGGACAAACCGACATTGCCACGTCCGCCGCGGCGGACTCGCAATGACGGCAAAGGGGAGGTTGTCTATTCCGTCGTATCCATCTTGAGGTGCAGTTCGAACTGGCCGAACGCCAATCCGGACATGTACTGGACGATATCGAAGGTTGTGAGAATACCCACGGGCCGTTTCGGGCCGGCGTGCGGGTCGATGATGACGAGATGTTCGAACTTGCGTTTTTTCATAAGCTCAATGGCGTCCTCGACCGGTGCTTGCGGGTCAATCTCGATCTTGTATGGTCTCATGACATCTTCCGCCTTGATATTTTCGAGATCTTTTCCGTACAGCGGCAGGAGTTCCATGATCGAGATAACCCCCCACACTTCCCCGGTCTGATCGACCACCACGACCGATCGGATCTGGTTATCGTCCATGATCCGTACCACATCCTTCACCGTATCTTCCGGATAGCAGAAGATCACGCCTTTATGCATGAGGTCGCATATCTTCATCACGGTTTCCCCCTCAACTCCGTGCCATGTGCCGCACGATATCCGCTGCGGACAGAATACCAAACGCCGCCTTGCTCCCCGGTCGGTCCGATACGACGACGAGGTGTTCGATCTTTTTGCTGACCATCAAATCGATTGCGTCTGCCAGAGACGAGCTGGGCGTGATGGTCACGGTGTACGGAAGCAGGATATCCCTTGCTCGCGTCTTATCGAGATCCATGCCGAACGCCTTGAGTATGCTCCGTGCCGAGATGATACCGGTCACCTCGTGACGGTCGTTCACCACAACACAGTACCGCGTTCGATTAACAACCATGATCTGGGACACCTCGCGGATGGTCGTGTCCTCAGCGCACGTGAGAGCACCACGGCGCATCCGGTGCATCACTTTTTCTTCCACTGGTCTCCCCTTTCGTTCTCCTAGGTGCCTGCCCAACTCTTCCTGGTATCGCTTCTCCACGCCATCTACAGATCGGCTGGATGTTTGTCCGTGACAGCGTACGTCGCGTAGATCGAGCGTGTCGCGCCGGGCTGTAACGGCGCCCGATCCGGCAAGAGTTCGAGGTTGACATGCTCGTCATCAGCGTTGTAGAAATAGAGTAGCGAGCCGAGCTCCTCCGCGCGGAACGCGTTGACCACCGTCAGCGACTTGTCGGGAATGGTGAACGCCCACCGTGTAAGCCCCTCGGGATCGATATACTCGCCGCGTACACGTTCTTGCGGCCGCTTCTGTATTGTCAGCTTGCGCCACCCTTGATCGTCCTCGACCCATATCTCCGGCACGATCTCCCCCTGCGTCCAGAACTCCGGATGCACCTTCACGTTTGGCACTATCGCGACGGGGGTCGGGTTGCTGATGGTCAGTGTCACCTCGAGCGTGTCGGCGCCGGGCTCGAGCGTGATCGTACGTTCGACAACGAGACCATCATCGAGTTCCGCGCCGATCATCAGGCTCGCAGGCCCGCGTCCGACGACCCTGTACTCGTCCGCGACGGGACGCTCCGGTTCGGGCACGGCGCGGTCCGGCGTGATATCCCACTCCTGCCATGTCCCCGGGTTTCGCGAGTAGGTCCGGTACCCGGTGAACAGTTCCGTGCCGCTCCTCTTGTCGGTCCATCGTATCATGGATCCCGCAAGAGCCGGTGTCACCCATATCTTATAATGTTCGTTCTCGATCGTCTCGATCGTCGATTCAAGATGACGTGGCGGTGTTTTCCGACCGATCTGATCGAGGAAATCTTCAAGCGGGAAGTAGTCTATGATGTGCTGCACACCGTAGCTCTTCACGAGATCATAGTACTCCTCGAGCGTCAGGCTCGACGGCCGGTCGAGGGTGAACACACCGTCGGCGATCCGGATACGTGGCGGACATATGAGTGCCGCGTACTGGACCGGCAGGTAGGAGAGCTTCAGCCGGTCGCGGACTTCGGGATCCTCGACCGCAGCAAACGCCCGCTCGAATATCTCCTCAGCGTCCGTCACGAGCTCATAATCGATCCATTCGCCTCTGTCGAAACAGCCCATAATAACGTCATTGTCGAGCACCTTTCTCGTGATAAGATCGATATACTCGTGAATAAAGGGCGCAGCCTCCTTGTAATACAGCTCGATAAACTCGTTCTTGAGTTTCTCGGCGTCAGCATCCGGATTCCACAGACAGTGGACGATGATGTACGCGCGCAGATACGCGAACTCGCACCCATAACTCATGGCTCCCTGCTCGAAAACGCCTCTGACGTTATGCCCCGCGAACATCTTGATGTTCGGTTGGAGCACCTGGAAGTTCGGGTGCGGCGTCTGGAAGTTGTGGAAGTTCGTCGTGTAGTCCCAGATATAGAGCGTCCTGGCGATCTTCGACCACCCCTCGATATCCTCCATGAGCCGGCGGTTCTCCTCGCTGAACCCCTCGCCAATCGGCCGGGCAAAATCGCACTCGATGGTGCACAGCCGAATGATGACGTTATCCCTCGGCTTGATGGTCTTCGGCGGTTTTCGGGTGTACCAGTATGCGATCGTCTCGATGTACACGTCGGGGAACTCTTTCCCGATCTCGTCCGCAACCTGGTTGACGAACGTCAAAAGCGAGCCCATCGGCGTCCCCTCGCGCTCGTCCAGCGCCTTACAGGTGGCGCATTCGCAGTTGTTCACACAATCCATCTGCGATACGCTCCATATCTTCTTGGTCGGGTTCGCTTTGATCCGCCTGCGCAGCTCGTCCACGACGATCTTGACGAGATCGGGGTTGGTGAGACACAGTTGCGCCGCTTCCTGCCATCGTTCGCCCGAAAGGTTGAGCACCGCCTTGCGTTCGCCGTCAACGAGCGCGTAGTACTCCGGATGATCCTCGAAATACTTCGCCGGCGGTACCAGCGAGTAGAACGAGTGGACGAACAGACCGAACCCGGGACCTTCGGTCAGCTTGTGCGGTTTCGCGAACGACTCCTGCACTGCGTCAATGTACGAGGTCATACGATACTCGAACGGCGGGACGTACCGGAAGTCTATCTCCGGAAGCCCCGACGGAGGTGTGTCCGGAATGTGCGTCACCTTTGACGTCAGCCAGCGGACGCCCATATAGTCCTCGAAAAACTGGTACACGCCATACATCGTGCCGCGGAGCTGGCCGCCTACGATGAGCAGGTTGTTCTCGTCGGTGCGGATGCATAACCCGTCGTTACCGAGCCCATCGAGCTGGAGTTTCCTCAACAACGCCTCCGGTAAACCGTCCCGACCGATCCAGACGTTGACACCGTCACCCGGCTCGTTGCTGATATCGATATCAGCGCCCGTCGTCAGTTTCCAGTACTTCTGGAACTCCGTCGCCGCGAACTGTTCCGACTCCGAGGCAGCCTCCGATACCACAACGTGGAACCTCGGATACCTCTCCGCGGTCATCCACGCCGCGGAAACTCTCCCACAAAGGACCAACGCGAGAATCGGTACAAGTATCGTCAACCGTCGGTCACACCGGGTCATCAGCGATCTTCCTCACTGGCCGCACCCTCGTCCAGTAAATACCGCCAAACATAATGAACCACACACAATAGTGAATGTGGCATGGGCATCTTGCCCATGAAATCACGGGCGGGACGCCCGTGCCACGTCTTTCTTCTTTGACATCATCCGAACAGTGCCTGGAAGTGTATCCTTACCTGCGGTGAGCCGCACTGTTGATGCTCGTCTTGCTAATGAAACGCTTTGGTAGCGTAGCGCTGGCGTCCTCGCCAGCTGTCGCGGGAGCGTCTCGCTCCCGCATAAGTGAGGGCGAGACGCTCCCACGACTGCCCGCAAGATGCGGGCGCTACGAAACGCGCCCTCTTCGTTTACGTACACAAGACTCAATAAGTACAGTAGCCACGTTGCTTCGATCCGTTCGCCATTGTAGAACGCTTCCGAGAAGGCCGTCAACCCGATGGCGCCCAGCGGACAAAACCCTGGCAGCACACTATCCCTCTGAAAAACGGTGCAAATCGGCCCCCTCGCCCATGGGAAGAGGGCTGGGGTGATGGCATAAAAAGACGCCCCACCGGGGCGTCTCTGCAATCGGGAACACGATTTCAAACGTGGAAGGGCGACACGTTCTAACGGCGGCAGTGTTACCTACTTCGCGCCGATCTCCCGTGCTTGCGCCGGCGCGCGTACCTGCACGGGACCGATACGAGTGGAAGTCGTTCCATCGCTCAGTTGTCCGCTGCTGTTGTCTCCCCACGCCCAGACCGTCCCGTCCTCTCTCACCGCTAAGCTATGGGCATATCCAGCAGCGACAGCCGTAACTCGTGCCAGGCCTGGTACGGGAGCGGGGGTACTGCGATATTTTGTCGTACGGTCGCCCAGCTGATGGCAATCATTGCCGCCCCACACCAACACCGTGCCGTCGTCTCTCACTGCAAGACTGTACGACCCCAGCGGCTCGCCTTCTATATCCCCCATCGCGTTACCCGCTCCCACCGCCTTAATGCGCGTCAACCCCTTCACCTTTACAGGTACGGTGCGATTCTCGGTTGTCCCGTCGCCTAACTGACCCACCTTGTTCCAACCCCACGACCACACAGTCCCGTCACGTTTCACCGCCAGACTGTGGTCTCCTCCAGCAGCAATAGCCACGACTTCCGTCAGCCCCCGGACCTGGCCAGGGGTGAGACGATCTTCAGTCGTGCCGTCACCTAACTCGCCGGACCAGTTATCACCCCACGCCCAGACGGTCCCGTCGCTTCTTAGCGCAATGCTGTGCGACCAACCTGCGGCAAGTGATATCGCGCCCTTCAAACCTACCGCCTGCACGGGCCTCGGACGTCCCCGGTCGGTCGTACCACTGCCCAACTGACCGTACGGGTTCCAGCCCCATCCCCAGACTGTGCCGTCACGCCTCAACGCCAGGCTGTGCCAGAACCCACCGGCGATAGCCGTGATCTCACTCAATCCGCGTACCTGAATGGGTAACAAGCAGTTGCCGCTGACTTGCTCGCCCTCCTCGCCCAATTGGCCATACGCGGAGCACCCCCATCCCCACACCGTGCCGTCACGTTTCAACGCGACGCTCCTACCCTCTCCGGCGGCGATAGCGGTAACGCCAGTCAAATCCCGCACCCGTATAGGAACGCTCCGATCCACGGTCGTGCCATCTCCCAGTTGGCCCGTGCTGTTCCATCCCCACGACCAGACGGTGCCGTCGCGCCTCAGCGCAAGGCTGTGAACCGATCCAGCGGCAACGGCTGTAACGTCCGTCAAGAACCGCGCGGCACGATCGCGCTCCTCGCGACCGTGAGCCGATTCAGCGCCAACCGCGTTCACTGCCCGTGAGGCGCAGGAGACGACGGCCAAAACGGATGCCACCGCAAGAGTAACTACAGGAGAACTGAAACATCGTCGCATCGCTTTCTCCTTCTCCACCCCCTCGACCCTCGGTTGTGGCCCGTCGCGGGAGCGCTTTGTCGGTGACTCACCGTGGCGACAAGAGCCCATGAAGTCATGCGCACGCCACAACGCATCTTCGACAGGACGCCCGTGCCACCTTACTTTCGGCATAGATTCCAGCTATCGCACCCGCCATGGTTGAATCTCATCGCCATTGTAAGGCGCTCACAAGAGGGCCGTCAACCCGGTGGCCCCCAGCGGACAACGACATGGCACCACACTACCGCTCTGAAGAACGCGCAAATCCGCTCACTGGAGTACCGGAAGAGGGCTCGGGTGAGGGCAAAAGAGACGTCCCGGCAGGGCGTCTCTACAAAGTGGGCGACATTTCTCCTCCGTTGTAGGGGCGAACCTGCGTGTTCGCCCGCCTTGCGGGAGGGCTGACTTCCTGCCCGGCCGAGACGTTTGCGCGAAAAAAGATATTGACAGGTGCTCGACTCGTGTGATATAGTTTCCGCACAGGTTACGAAAGAACGCCGTTCGAAGACAGCGGGTGTTCCCTGAAGGAACTTAAACTGAGCCTGCCGAGACGGTACGCAACGATACCTCCGTCTTCGCACGGAGGTTTTTTCATATGTGATGAAGGACGACATATCCTATAACAGATCGGAGGTGGGATACTGTGCCACGACCGGAAAAAGAGGAAAAAGTCCGACGTCTCGCCGAGAAGATAGCGAGCACCACGGCGACGTTGCTGACCGACTACCAGGGGCTGGACGTCGAGACGATCACGGAACTGCGGCGCATGTTCCGAGAGGCGAACGTCGAGTTCCACGTCGAGAAGAACACGCTCGCCAAACTTGCTGCGGATGCCGCCGGCGTCCCGGAACTCAAAGAGCTGATTGAGGGGCCGACGGCATACGCGTTTTCGGCTGATCCCGTCACGCCCGCCAAGATCGTCGCGGAGTTCGGGAAAGCTCATCCCGAGCTGCGCTGCAAAGGTGCAGTCCTTGAGATGACAGTGGTAACGGCGGAACAAATGGCGAACCTCGCGACACTGCCGCCGATCGGACAGTTACGCGCCATGGCGGTAACGCAGCTCAAATCGCCGCTCTATGCGTTTGCGTACACACTGGCCGCGATGCTCAGGATGCTCGTGTATGCGCTCGAGGAGATTCGCAAGCAACACCCGGAGCAACCAACAGAGGAAACGGTACAATCTGAGGAGACGTAACAATGGCAAAATCTACAAAAACCACCACAAAAACAACGAAGGTCGACAAGGTTGACAAGGTACTGCAGGACATCGAGAAGCTCACGGTCCTGCAACTGGCCGAACTTGTCAAGAAGCTGGAGGAGAAGTTCGGTGTGTCCGCCGCGGCGCCCGTGACGGTGGCGGCAGCGGCGCCTGGCGCACCCGCAGCCGCCGAAGCTCCGCCTGAGGAAGAGAAGACCATATTTGACGTGATCCTCAACGCGGCCGGCGAGAAGAAGATCCAGGTGATTAAAGAGGTGCGTGCAATGACCAGCCTCGGCCTGAAAGAGGCTAAAGCGCTTGTCGACGAAGCACCAAAACCGGTCAAAGAAGGCATTCAGAAAGAGGAAGCCGAGAAGATCAAGGCGAAGCTCGAGGAGCTCGGCGCGACGGTCGAGCTGAAGTAGGGGAAGCCCTTGTCGAAGATCCGCCGTGGCGGGCGGCCTCCCGCGGGAGGGTACAAGACCCTCCCCTACGACAGGGTCTGATATGAAAACCCACAAATATGTCGCAGGCCCCCAAGGGATGGTGCTTTGACACAACTGAAACTCTGTGGTATAGTTAGGCCATGTGGCACGTGAAGCTGCAGCGAGAGGCGTCTCGATCCTGCGCGAGGGACGCATAACCGTCCTCGAGGAGAACCGACATGGAAGACATCGGCCGTACCATCACGTTCGTTGTGGACGACAGACAGTGGGTGCAGAAGGTCGTGGTAGGTGCCGCGTTCACCTTCTTGAGCTTCTTCATCGTAGGGTTGCCGTTCGTGTTCGGTTACATGCTCGAGCTGCAGCGACGCGTCGTGCGCGGTGTGGAACCGGTCCTGCCGGACTGGGACGACCTGCCCGGTAAGTTCCGTGACGGGCTGAGATTCCTCGGAATCGCCGTCATATACCTGGTAGTGTTCGGTATTGTCGGCTGGGTTTTGGGGCAAATACCGTTTCTGGGCTGGCTTTTTGCCGGTATCCTGGGTATCGCTTTCATGATGGCGTTCCTGTACGTGATGGTGCGTTTCGCTCTGACAGGCGAGATCAACGAGGCGTTCAAGGTGCAGGAAATATACCAGGCGTTGAAACCCACGTTCGCCACCTTCCTCGTTGCGACGTTTCTGTGGATCGTGTACATGTCCCTGGCGATGCTCGGGGTGCTTGCCTGTGGTGTAGGCGTGTTCTTCACGTTATTCTGGGCATGGCTGGCGGTGTCGTACGCAGCCGGCAAAGCGTATATCAGCGCCGAACCCACCGGCGAAGAAGAAGTAGCAGCATAACGCATCGGGAAGCACTATCTCGCGGGGGATGCTCGTGAAGCGAAGGCTTCATCCGCCGTTACACGTCGTTACGAGCGTGCTTGTGATCCTGCTCGGGGCCGCTGCGACCGACGCTCCGTCGGAAACGCTGGACAAAGGCCCCTACCTGCAAAACCTCACTGCACACGGCGCCATCGTATGTTGGGTGACGGCGACTGATACCGCAGACGGTAGAGAATACGTGTATCATCAAGCACCGGCCTCGGGACTCAAGCCGGCGACCGAGTACACGTACTATGCCGGTGAACACGGCGAGCACAGGGGAACCTTCCGAACGGCGCCGGTCGAGCCGGAACCGTTTACCTTTGCAGTGTGCGGCGACACGAGGTCGAACCATGAAGCCCACCGGTCCGTGGTGAACGCCATGCTCCGATCCGATCCCCGTTTCGTCATCAACACCGGCGACCTCGTCGGCGACGGTACCCGCATGCAAGACTGGGATGCGTTTTTCCGGGTTACACGAGAACTCATGAGACGAATCCCGTACTGGCCTGTGCTCGGCAACCACGAGAGGAACGCAGCGCTCTACTACAATCACTTTGCGTTGCCGGAAATCGAGCGGTATTACTCATTTGATTACGGGACGAGCCACTTCGCTATGCTCGACTCGGACGAACTGGCGCTCGCCAAACAAGAAGGACAGAAAGTGACGCAGGAAACGGTGCAGCGGTACCGTGAAGCTCGTCGGAAGTACTGGCAGGACCAGATCGAATGGCTGGAAACCGATCTGGAAACGCATGAAGATGCCGAGTTCATCTTTGCGACGTTCCACCATCCGCTATACAGCAGCACCAAGAGTGAGGGTAGACGGCGCGAACAGCAGTTGATCCGAGAGCGGTTCGAGCCGCTCCTGCGCCGGTACGAGGTCACGGCGGTCTTCCACGGTCACGACCACTATTACGAACACAACATTGTCGGAGGTCTGCACAGCGTCGTGACAGGAGGCGGTGGCGCACCCCTGTACGATTTCGGCGAGCCGTTACCTACCTCAGTGAAACGCGAGAGTGTCCATCACTTCATCAGGATTGATATTGACGGTGACAAAGCGACGTTCACGGCGTTAACGCCCGACGATAGGGTCATAGAGACGTTTCAGGTGCGCGCACGGCGCTGAACATTATGGCTGAACGACATCATGCTGCCACGAGCGAGTGCGATATAGACGGGCGCGCTGTGCAGCCGCTTGAGACCCTTCTCACCGTGAAGTCCAGGCTGACCCAGGCGGCGACCGAGTCCGTCACGGTCGTGCTCGACACTGAGAAAGCGCGCGATGACCTCTCACGCTTTGCCGAGGATGCCGGGTACTGCGCTCAACCGCTTGGACGACGTGATGACGATTTCCTTCTCCATATCCAGAGAGGGAAGCCGGAGGAAAAAGAGCAGCTCGAGGAGGTGGCCGTTGCGGACCAACCGACAGATTCGGTGCTGCTCATCAGCAGCGAGACCGTAGGCTGTCCGGACGAACAGCTCGGCCGTATGCTCATGAAGAAGTTGCTGTACTCGCTCACCGAGACCGAACAGCGACCTACAGCCATCGTCATCGTGAGTTCGGGAGTCCGGCTCGCCGTGAACAATTCGGACAGCATCGAGGCGCTTCGCGTTCTCGAAGATGCCGGCGTGGATATCATGATCTGCGGCGCAAGTGTGGAGTTCCTCGAGCTGAAAGGCAAAATTGCGGTCGGCAGAGTCTGCGATATGTACCAGATCGTCGAGAGGCTCCTCGCCGCGAGCAAAACCCTCAGCATGTGACCCCCCCCGAAAGCCGACCGCGTCCGTCAGCGGCGTGTAACCTGGTTATCAGCGCTGTCGCCCACCTACCGAAACGGTGGTAATATTGCTGCGATTTGAGAAGCCGTCGCATTGACACCATGCCCTCACTGATGCTAGCATAAGGCCCACGTTTGCAACGTCAGGTTAGGAGGTCTGTCTTATGAGCATTTCTCTCGCGCTCTTATACGCTCCGAGCGGGCGGAAGCTTGGAGGCATGCTTACTCTGCCCTGCCTAGGCGGGTACCTCAAGCGGCAGGGTGTCGATGTCGCTGTGATAGATGCGCCGCTGTCAGGATACGATGTCCCGACGACGCTCGAGAAACTGCGCGAACTTGACCCCCAGATTATCGGGGTGTCGATCCCAATGAGCCAGATGCTCTATCAGTCCGTCGAATTCATGAAGCTCATCCGAGCGAGGCTGCCGGACAAACTGCTGATATGCGGCGGAGTCCATCCGACGCTGGTACCATGGGATGTTGCCCCGTATTGTGACGCGGTCGTTGTCGGCGAGGGGGAACTGACCACCTTCGAGCTTGTCGAACGATATAGCCGCGGCAATGAGTGGCGTGAGACACCCGGCATGTGTTACGTTGGCTCCGACGGCAAGCTCGTTTACACGCCACGGCGCGAACCGGTGGAAGACCTCGACGTCATTGGCGGGCCCGACTGGTCGCTCATACCATTTCAGCGCTGGGCTAACGTGTACCACTACAGCATCGAAGGTGAGAAGGCGCTTCCTGCGATATCGAGCCGTGGCTGCCCGTTCGCATGCACCTTTTGCGCCAACGATGCGCTCACGGGGCGTCGCCTTCGATACCGGTCTATCCCATCTTTCCTGGACGAGATCGAGAATAACATAGAGACGTTTGGGGTCCGTGCTTTCTCCTTTTATGACGAGGTGTTCACGCTTAAGAGAGAGAGGATCCGGCAATTCGTCGATGAAGTAGGCCGGCGTAACCTGAGGTTCAGGTTTATTGCGCAGACCCGTGCCGACTGCATTGAAGAGGAAGATATCCTGCTGCTCAAACGGGCGGGGTGTGCGGTTCTCGGGTTTGGTCTCGAGACCGCCGACCCGGAAATCATGGAGAAGATCAAGAAAAAACTCGATCTTGATAGGGTCCGGCAGGCCGTTGCTGCCTGCCGAAAGCACGAAATCGCATGCGGTCTCAGCTTTATGCTCGGCACCCCGTGGGAAACGTTCGAGACGTTGCGAAACACCTTCAAATTCATCGATGAGGTAGACCCGGACGCGATCGGATTCTTCTTCTTCACCCCATACCAAGGCACGAAGATATTCCAAGATGCTCTCGAAATGGGCGGTCTGAAGTATATCAACTGGTCGGATACCTGGTCGGAAGGCTGGAATAACGAGCCCGAGTACTGCGTGTACCAGGCGCCTGGACTCCAGGGTGTTTACCCAACTCGCATCCGGGACGCCGCAATGTGGCATTACTATACTCGAAGACTGCGCCGCCTTAAGGCGTATCTTTCGGAAGCGACGCTCCGCGGTGGCATACCCTTCTTAGCCCGCTATTTCCGGGCCGCAAGAGCTATGAAGAAGCGCGGTCTCAGGTTCAGTTGAACCCTCCTGTCTTAAAAAACCGGGCGGAAGCCCCGCGTCGTGCTGGGCAAATTCTTTACTTCACAACCACTCTATTCCTTGAACTCCACACGCGCCACTTGAGGATCGTTGATACAGTGGTATGCCCGCAATAATGTACTGGACAACGACGCGCCCGCGTGCTATCCTCACCTATACCTTGGTCGAGGACTCTCGTGAGGCTGTTGCATCAGAAGAAGACGGGAATGTTATCCGCGCGGATGAAAGATCTTACAGAGCCGTGAGGGAGGTTTCAGTGATGAGAACGGTTATTGCTGCTGCTCCGATTGTTGTGGCACTGGCGATCGCTTCGGTATCGGCCTTAGCTGCCGAAACGAACAACCCGTTTGTGGGACGGTGGGCGTTAACGCTCCCTGACGCCAGAGCCGGCTGGCTCGGCGTGACCGAGGAAGACGGGATACTCGATGCGAGCTTGCTCTGGCGGGGTGGTAGCGTGGTCGCCGTGGCGAGCCTCTACATCGATGGCGATACGCTCCACCTGACGCGTGTGTCTGACATCGAGTGGGACGATAACGGTAGGATCGAGAGGATTCGCACCGAGGACGTTGCTGCAACCGTGTCAGGTGACACGATGACGCTGGTACGGTACGCTCCTCAGCCGGACGGGAACGGTCGTGTCGCAGAAACGTTTACCGGCAAACGGATCCCGCCGCTGCCGCCGAAAACGGACCTCTCCAGCGTGAAGTATGGGAAACCGATCAATCTCCTCAAGGGCAACACGCTCGACGGATGGGTACCGATCCCGCCGGACTGGCGGAACTGCTGGTACGTGAAGGACGGCGTCCTCATCAACGACCCGGCACAAACCGAGGGCGAGGAGGACGTCCCGTACGCCAACCTGCGAACCGTGCAGGAGTTCGAGGATTTCAATATCACACTCGAGGTCAACGTCGGCAAAGGTCAGAACAGCGGTGTCTACCTCCGCGGCATTTACGAGGTGCAGGTCGAGGATACGTACGGTCGCGAACTCGACAACCATAACATGGGCGCTATCTACAGCCGGATCACGCCGAGCGTCGCTGCCGAGAAGCCGCCGGGCGAATGGCAGACGCTCGATATCACCTTGCTCGACCGGCACGTCACGGTCAAGCTCAACGGGACCACCATCATCGATAACGAACCGCTTTTGGGATGCACCGGCGGCGCGCTCTGGGCGGACCAATTCCGCCCCGGTCCCATCTATCTCCAGGGCGACCACGGTCCTATCAAATACCGCAATATCGTCCTGACACAGATACTGAAGTAGATTCGGATAAATTTGTGGGCGCAAGGGTTGTTGGGAACGACGGCCTGTGCTGTCATGTCCAGCCCTTTATTGAACAATCCCTCTTCCGTGGTTGACCCACGGTTGTCAGGCGCGACCTACTCCTTGAATTGTGCGGCGGCGTCGCTGAAGGCTGACCGTAACGAGTTCCACGCGGCGTCCACGCCCGCTTTGATTGAGTCCCACGCGTCGTCGCCCGCCTTAGCAAGCTCGGACAGCTTCGCTTCCGCGTCCTGGACCTTGCCTTCGAGCGTCTTGATCTGCTCGTTCAATTTCAATTTGGCATCGGCACTCGCGCCTGCCGCTTTCGCCTTCAGCTTGTCAAGCTCGGCCTTCCACTCATCCAACTGAGCCTTCTGCTTTTGCTGATACAATTCTCGCTCGTCCATGTCGTCCCCCTTTCAATTCCAGGAACACCACGCCCAACTTCTCGTCGCACTCACCATTATACACGAAATCGAGCGGAATTGTGTGTTAATCTCCCGAGGACTGCCCCAGCCTGTTCCCCCGCCCCGGAAAGCCCATCCGACCTGGCACACGTGATAAATCCCCCCCCGAATACATAATATCTCGAGTCGATCCGCGCGAATCCGTCCAATCGGCGTTCTATTGCGCGTGGCTCGAGCGTGCTGCGGCCGCGGCACCACCAGGGAGAACGCGGATGACGCAGATACCGCTCTTCAACGCGCATATTTCTTCTGCAATCCACAAATCCAGGGGTACCGCTGATGAACAACTGCAGTCTGTTGCCGTCCAACCGTCTGGAGAGACGTTTTGAACGATGTCGGGCGACCTATTTCCTCTCCGCCAGGAATTCTGAAATCGGTTTGCCGTCGAGATACAGCTCTTCGAGCACGGCCATGCCGTCTTTGATACGCACCGTCACATAGGTATCGCGCGGCGCCCGAAGGCTTCGCTCGCGATATGCCTCTTCGGCAACGGGCGCGACCGCCTCATCCATGTAGTAACGGTCGAACGGCAGATCCAGCCTGATCATATTGTCACGCCTTCTCCATCTCACTTGTGCGACGACGTAAGCGCCCTCTCGGGGCCGTTCAGCGGTCACCTCCGCAATTCTGCCAAATCCTTGGCTGTCCTTCTCGATCCGGGCAAACACCTTCTGGTCCCACTTGAATCTGACACCGTCAGGGAGAGCGACCTCCGCTTGTTCAAATTGCAACGCGACATACCGGCCTCGGAACGCGTCATAAGGGTCGATCGGTTCGGTACGAAACCGAAACTGTTCTCCGTGGCGGAGGACCAGTTCGCGCCGCGCAATGGTGGAAAGTGGCGCGGCAATTTGCACCAAGGCCAGACACGAGAATAGCGCGAGCGTGTAATAGGTCTTTCTCATCGTACTTCCCCTCGACGACGGATAAAGACGAGGTTGGTTGCCAGGAACCAGATGCCCAGCACTATGAACGCGACACCACGTGCGGTGAAACTCATCTCGCTGTCGAAGAATCTGGCGACGAGTAGCGCTATGAGCACGATCATCCCCGCATTGATTTTAGGGATGCTGCCCGTTCGCGTTCCCGCAAGCATGGTGGCAACACCCAGGACCAACAGGTACATGTTGAACATGATGGTCGGGATCAACGCCAGTCTTTTCGTCATGTCATCCGGCAAAGACGTCGCATGTATTCCGATCGCGTGAACCACACAGCCAACGGCAGCGAGTACCGGGATGATTCCGAGGAACAACCTGGCAGTTTGACGCCGCAGAGCAGTCGAGATGATGAGCCACAGGGCGACGCCGAGAATTGCCGCGGCCAGAACGTAGTGCGGTATGAAAGCCGCCTCGCGCAATTGGCCCCAGGACAGATCGCGATGCCGGACGTACGGTTCCCAGGTACCCCAGAAAGTAAGAATAAACGAGAGTACCACGATACCTCCTGCCCCCGTCATCTGCAACGGTCGCTGCCAGCGCGACGGCTGTTCGGCCGCCCCGAGTTCTGCAGAGCCTGCGAGGTACAGCACCGTGAAGAGCGAGCTGTACACGACGAACGTAAGAGAGGGAAGCGGCCCCTCGAACATGATCTCCCACAACGTGATCCCAACAGCGATCGGGAGGCATACGCTCAGCGCCCAGCTTAACGCCGTCGTCCGTATCCCATGCGGGTTTTCCTTTATCAGCAGCCAGAAGTGCGGCACTATCACCAGTGCCAGCGGCCAGAAGATGATGGACGGTCCCGCGTCGGATTGAACGTAGCCGGCCCACGCGGTGATTCCCGCAAGGTATATGAGAGCAGGAACGGTCGCACCTACCAGGTACACCAGCGGCACGCTCAGCAGCATCCACGAGAGCAGGAAGTTGCTCATGTCGCTTGGGCCGGAGGTATGATACGTCTGACTCACAAGCGCGATGGCTGCCGCGATGGCGAGCGTGAGAAATGTTGCTGTCCCTTCCCTCCACGGCAGTGAGTCTCGTCGGCGCATAATCGTCCAGCCGACCAGTGCCTGGGCAACAACCATCGGAAGCAACGCTAGAACCACTCGCACCGGCCGTGAGATGCCTTCCCAATTGTGTGCCAGCAGGAGTATAATGCCCAACCCGATTGAGAGAGCACCAAAAATGCTGCAGACGGTGAGGGCGAACCGGCGCTTGCGCCCTGTATCGACGGGGCCATAGTAGTCGCAAAGTCGTTCTGCCGCCTCCTCAGACAGGACGCCCGCGGAGACCAAGATCGGCAGTTGGTCGGAGAGCCACCGTGCATATCTGCTGTCGGCACCGCGTTCCGCTCTTGGGCTCATGAGTAGCCCCCATTGTCGAGCGTTGTTCCCTTCGCCCCGTGCGGCCGAGAGTCGCACAGACCGTTCGTTGGCCCGCGCGCCGCTAACCACTGTGCAAACAGCTCTCTTTCTGATATAGTACTATACCACATTGGATGCAGGCAATCTACAAGGACATTGCGACGAAAGCCAAGCAGGATTATAGCGAGGTGTTGGAGGCGTTATGTGTGGGATAGTCGGGTACATAGGGGATAAAGAAGCCGCACCGATCATCATGGACGGGCTTCACAGGTTGGAATATCGCGGGTACGATTCCGCGGGGATCGCCGCTATCGAGGATGGCGAGCTGAAATGTATCAAACGGCTCGGCAAACTGAAGGTGATGGATGCCGCGCTTGAGGAGACGCCGTTGCGCGGGACGGTGGGTATCGGCCATACGAGATGGGCGACGCACGGTGTGCCGAGCGAGATCAACTCGCATCCACATTTCGACTGTTCCGGCAAGATCGCGCTCGTTCATAACGGGATTATCGAGAACTATCACGATCTTCGCGAGGAGTTGAAAAAGGCGGGACACACGTTCAAATCGGATACCGACACCGAGGTTATCGTCCACCTTGTCGAGAAACATTACGACGGCGATCTCCATCAGGCGGTGTGCAGCGCGCTCAAGGAGGTTGAGGGTGCGTACGCGATAGGTGTGGTCTGCGTGGAGGAACCCGATGTCATGGTTGCGGCTCGATGCGGCAGCCCGCTCATTTTCGGCACGGGCGACGGCGAACAGTTCATAGCATCGGACGTCCCGGCGATACTGCGGTACACACGCTCGGTGATATACCTGAACGACTACCAGGTCATCCGGATAGAGCGTGACGGGTATCGCGTGACCGACCTTGACGGGAACGCCGTCGAGATGCCGGTATCGACGGTCGAGTGGGACGTGAGCGCCGCCGAGAAGAGCGGGTACGACCACTTCATGATCAAGGAGATTCACGAGCAGCCGGACGTGCTCCGGAACACGCTGCGCGGTCGCGTCTCTGAAGGTTCCGAAGAGGTGCTGCTCGAGGATATGAACCTGACGGAGGAGGAGCTCACGACGGCGAAAAAGTTCGTCGTGATCTCGTGCGGCACGGCGTGGCACGCGGGACTCACCGGGAAGTATCTCGTCGAGAAGTTCACCCGGACGCCGGTCGAGGTTGACCTCGCGTCGGAGTTCCGCTATCGCGACCCGCTGGTCGGACCGGGTGATATCATCATGCCGGTATCACAATCCGGCGAGACCGCCGATACGCTCGCGGGAATTCGAGAGGGTAAGGCGAAAGGAGCCAAAGTCGTCTCGATAGTGAACGTGGTCGGATCGAGTATCGCACGCGAGTCCGACGGGCTCATTTACCAACATGCGGGACCCGAGATCGGCGTCGCGTCAACGAAAGCGTATACCTCGCAGGTGATGTCGTTCTGGCTGTTCACCATATATCTCGGGTTGCTGAAAGGCACGATCACGCGGGGAGATGCGCGGAAGACGATCGCCGAACTGCGTGCGGTGCCGGACAAGATTCAGCGCGTGCTGGACGACCAGAGCGCCATTCTGAGATGTTCCGAGAAGTACCACACCGCGACGAGCTTCCTGTTCCTCGGTCGGAGCTACAATTTCCCGAACGCGCTCGAAGGCGCGCTCAAGCTCAAGGAGATATCGTACATCCATGCCGAAGGGTACGGTGCCGGCGAGATGAAACACGGGCCCATAGCGCTTGTGGACGAGAACCTGCCGGTCGTCTGTCTCGCGCAACGAAGCGACGTCTACGACAAAATGGTAAGCAACATCCAGGAGATCAAAGCGCGGAACGGGATCGTCATATCCATCGCGACCGAAGGAGATGAGGAGATCAAGAAACATTCCGACGAGGTGATCTACGTGCCGGACTGTCCGGAACCGGTATCGCCGCTCGTCGTGGTCGTCCCGCTGCAGCTTCTTGCATACCATATCGCGGTGAAGCGCGGATGCGATGTGGACCAGCCGCGCAACCTCGCGAAAAGCGTCACGGTGGAATGACCGGCCGCGCGGTCGTCCATTCCTGCTAACAACGCACACGCAACACAGCGTTACGTCGTTTCACGCAACGGCCAACTTCGTTTTCAGCTCCCACAGTTTGACGATATGTGCGCGTTCCTCGTCGACAATCTTGGCAATGGTGGGCTTGTCCGATTCGCGCACGAACCGCGCCATCTCGTTGTAGAAGACTATGCTGTCTTTCTCCAACCCGATTGCCATCTGTATGGCGTCGGAATCGTTATCGAGCCGTCTGCATTCTTCCCGTATGTCGCGCTCGTCCGTGAACACGCGCGAGTCGGCAAGCGCTCTCACGTACGCTTCATACTCGCCCGGGTAGCCTTCGGAGGGGCTGAAGTTCTCGCACGCAAGCGCTTCCTGCATCGCTTTGAACGTCTCGAAATGTTGCTCTTCCTCGCCCACCATGAACCGGACAACCTTCTTCACGCCTTCGTCCCTGGCGCACTTGCTCAATTCCTCGTAGAACGCCTGGCCGGTCTTCTCTATCTCCAAGGCGACGTCCAGAATCTCACAACCCTTAAACAGAACCGCCATCTACTGGATCCTCCTTTCGGTTTGAACCGGGTTCCGCAGCGCTGATGTTATCCGCTGCGTTCGTTATTGCTCCGCCATGCTCTCAAAGTCGATCTCATCAACGCTGACCAACACGCTCGACGCGATATTGCCGAGATGTCGTGCGAGCCGTTTGAAGTACCGCGACAACAGCGAGTACGCGACCGCTTTCTGCGTGGGCAGGTCGTCGTTGATGAGCTGTTTCAAGATCATGTCGCACTCTGAAGCAACCGTATGACTGTCCCTGACGACCGCTCGGGCGATCTCGCGTTCCGACTGGACAAACGCTTCGCCGGTCCTCGCGATCAGGCTCTTGACCTTCTCGCTGATCTCCACGAGCGGCGTCATGTATCGTCCCTGCGCCAGCGGCTGACCGAACATCTCCGCCACTTCGAACATGTTCTTGCAGTAATCGCCGAGCCGCTCGGCGTCCTTGACGACGCTCATCAAGATCAGGCACGCCGGCGCATCGTGTCCTACACGCAACGAGAGATGGTTGACGAGCGAACGACGGATTGTCCGTTCCTTCTCATTCACCTCTCTATCGAGCGCGTAGATCTTATCTCGTATCGCATCGACGGTTTCCGAACCCTGCAGCGCGTTCATGGCGAGCCCGTACATCTCTTTAACGTTCTCTATCATCGAGTTGTATAGCTCGAGCGCGCTGCTGAGCGTGCTGTGCGCCCGTAACGCCGCCACTATCTCCGCAATCATGCTCGACTACCTCCCAAATACGTATTTCTGAAGGAATAATACCACAAACGGCAGAAAAAAGAAAATCAGCGCAAGGTACAACAGCGCGAAGAGCTTCGACTCGGCTGCACGCTCGCCGAGCGCCTTCGCGAGCGATATCGGGAGGAACCGCAGCGGATAGAAAATGCACGTACCGGACACGTTAAAAAGAAAATGGGTCAAAGCGACCGTGACGGCGGCAGCCTCGCCGGAAGCCAGCGCCGCCAGTAACGCGGTGACTGTCGTGCCGATGTTCGCGCCGAGCATATACGGAAACACCCGCTCGATAGTCAGCACCCCTGCACCGATGAGCGGGACCACCAACGAGGTCGTCACGGAACTGCTCTGGACAATTGCCGTGATACACAGGCCGGTGAAGAAGAAAAACAGCGCGTTCATAAACAGCCGCCTGTTGAAAAACTGCTCGAGCGTCTCGATGATGAGCGACCGGATCAGTTTCACAATGAGATAGAGCGACACGAACAGCCCGATCACCGAGACGCCCAGGAGAATGGCGCCGCTTATCCGTTCCGGGAGGCCCATTCCGTCAATCAGAACGCGTTTGGCCACCTCGATGAACGGTCGTACGATAAACTTCACCGGATCGGCTATCTTGAGGCCTCCGACACCTTCGAGACCCGCGGTTACCCGCATGGCGCTCCGCTCGAGGAAGTGCGTCGCTAGTTCAACGGGCAGCAGAACGGCAACCGCCAGCACGTTAAACACATCATGAACGATCGCACCGCCGAACGCCCGGTTGAACTCGTCCCGACGAGTCACGTGCACCAGCGATACCAGTATGTTCGTGACCGTGGTGCCGATATTCGCGCCCATTATCACCGGCACGGCGTTGCGGACGCTCAGCGCGCCCGCGCCGGTCATGACCGCCACGGTGACCGTGGTGACCGACGAGCTTTGCACGAGACTCGTGGCCAGAATACCTATGAACAAACCGACCAGCGGTGTGTCGGTCGCCCGCACGATTGACGCAGCCACGTCACCGCCGAGCATCTTCAGCGACGAGCTCATCAGCTTTATGCTGAACAGAAACAGGAAAAGGAAAAAGGCAAGCCGCAGAATCCGCGATGCTATGAGCAGCTTTTCCCGTACTCCGGCCTCGGTCATATCGTGCAAACCTCGCCCCCTACGTGACAGTACCGGCTCGTTAAACCTCTACAGGTAGGCACCACCCGGTGGTCGCCCTGCGGCGACCAATCCGCAACACCGTATTCTATCACACCATGCCGCGTCGCGGCAACCACACCCGGAGCTTCCAGCCTGCCGAGCATCAAAAGCGCATCGAGAACATCTCTGGAGAGAAGTTCCACAGAGAACGCGGAGACAGCACCGACCTGTCCTTCTCCGCGCTTCTACTCGAGCCCGCTGACCTCCGTCATGTATTCCCTGAATCGCTGGCCGATACCGGCTTCTTCAGCGGTGCCGCGATGGACGAGCAGACGGCAGCGTACCGTGAAGGGTTTATCCGGGGCCAGCGTTATAGACTCGCCCCACAACGTGTAGTTCGGCGCAAACCACCCCCAGTCGCGGACGAACCAGTACGGTGGGTAGTCCCGATTGTCCGGATGAGGGAAATACGCGATGCCGACTGAGGAGCCGTCATCGCGTTTGCCGCAGTAGTCGAGCCATCGGGCACGTTTATGCATGGTGCCGCGTTCGTTCACGCCGCCTTCCGAGTTGACGATTCTGCCGCCGGCGGTAACCCGTATCTCGTCCGCAACGCGCACCGCCGGCAGCCCCGCTTCCTTCGTCCGGCCGATGGTGACCTGGTCGGAGTCGGTACTGAGGAACACCGTGACGTCGATCACATAATCGCCATTCTCTAACGTGCGGAACCTGAACGTCCTCTCGTCGTACATCACCGGCGTCCCGCGGGCTTCCCACGCCGTCCGCGCGACGAACCCCGGATAGTCCTGCTTGTCGAATATCCGGAGGAACCGTTCGTGCCGCAGATTGTTTCCTGGTTTTCTCTCGGTCCAGAAATCATGCCCATTGACCAGATCGTACCCGAGCCAGATGCCGTGATGGTGGATGTGGTCAGCCGGTTCGTCCGCGGTGATCGCGTGCCCGTCAGGCGCGAACACGGGCGACAGACGGGGTTTGCGCAGATCTTCGCCGAACCGGTACTCGGCGACTCTCATCTCGCCCAGCCGTATCTCGATAACGCCGGGAGCGACCTTCCGGACAAACTGTGTGTCGGCAAACTCGTCTGCGGTACACGGTCGAGATACCATGACAATATCGACTAAGATGAGCAGCAAAAATGCTGCGATTAGCGTAGCGTAATGGGTGAATGACCAACAATCCATGATGAAAACTATCGCTCCCTGCCCTAATTGACCTGTTGACGTTATCACGTTAGCGGAAGATGATCCACGTGCTGACCAGTAGGATCAGCACGACGACGATCCACGGCCTGTAATCTTTGATACCGAGCCATTCCTGTTTTACCTTGCTCCTGCGCCACGCGAAGGTGGTGTTGAGGAGCTTTTCTTCGCGAGGAGCCGCGGTGGCGAGGCTGACCACCACCAAGAGAATAGCCGAGAACAACGCCGCCACACCGCACCGATGCAGGAACGATATATCGGTCCAGACCTGCAAAAGAACTGAGAACACTATACCGCCTACGAGCGCGGACAGAGCGCCGGGCAAATTCGCTCGGCGCCACATCAGCCCGCCGAAAAACACCACGACGACAGGTGCAGCGACGTACGCGTACATATCCTGCAGGTAGTTGTAAATCAGTTTGACCTTGTCCAGCAGCGGGGCGATCATCACGCCCAGCGCCATGAAAACGATGCCCGCGACACGACCGACAACGACCGATCGGCGGTCTTCCTCCGTCCCGCTCACAAATTTCGCGTAGATATCGCGTGTGAATATCGTCGTGGCGGAGTTCAGTATCGAGTCGATTGTGGACATCAGCGCCGCGAACAGCGTGGCGACTGCAAGTCCTCTGAGTCCCGCCGGAAGAAGGTCGGCGACCAGACGTGGATATACGGAATCGGCCTTATCGAGCTGTTTGTAGATGAGCACGCCGCACATACCGGGCACAATACCGAGGATCGGTATCGTGAACTTGAGAATTCCTGCGATGGCGCATCCGAGCCGCGATTCGTTGAGGTTCTTCCCGGCAAGCACGCGCTGGGTCATCATCTGGTTGGTTGTCCAGTACCACAGCCCCAGTATGAACAAGCCCGTCACCAGCCCCGTCCACGGCAAGTTCGGGTCCGTCGCCGGCCGGATCGTGTGAAACATTTCCGGCGGAAGTTCTGTCCGGAGCGCGCTCCATCCGCCGACCTTCATCAGCGCCCGAATCACCACCACGGTGCCGCCGCCGAGGATCATCAGGCTCTGGACGAAATCGCTGTATACAACGGCGCGCAACCCGCCCGCCAGCGTGTAGAACGCGGTGAGTATCCCGACACCGACGATGATCGTGGTCGTGTTCACGTCCAGGAGGCTGCCGAGCAGCAATGCCGCCGACCACAGCGCTATCGGGATGTCAACGACAACATAAATGAACAGTGTCATGACCGAGAAGACGTTCTCGGCAGATTGACCGAAACGTTTGAGCAGAAACTCCGGCATGGTGAAGATGCCGCTCTTGAGATAGTACGGCAACATGAACACCGCCATGATCACCAGACACAACGCCGCGGTCCACTGATAATGGGCGTACAACATGCCGAACGCGAACCCGGAGCCGGCCACCGCTATGAACGCATAGGAGGACATATCCGTCGCGTACAGCGACATGGCTACCATGTACCAGGGCAGCTTGCGACCGGCGAGAAAGAATTCTTCGGAGGTGGGACGACGCCGTAAGAGCACGGCACCAAGGACGAGGACAAATGCGATATAGGCGAAGATGACGACCAGGTCGACAGACGCTAGTTTCACCCCGAATGAACCTCCTGGACAGAAAGCACTCCCATGCCACCGCCCCAAAAACCGCGCATACTATAGCGGGTGGCGATCAGGTTGTCAAACGCGGCCGCCGGCACAGGCCTGCGCCATATTTGCGGGTTTTCGTATCCTTCCCTCCTTCTGGTGGAGCGCACCGCTCGTGCACGGCCGATACGCGCGGTCGAGCGGGAGTTCGATCCTCCCGCCGAGCAAAATGTGTGCTCAGGGGCTCCAGCCGCGCGTGCCCAGCTTCCGAAGGAGGCGACAGAATATAGTCCAGGGCGAAGCCAAGCGAGCCCTGGGTCACCGCGTCACAAGTGCACGAGCCCCCGAACGGGGGCGACAGAAACGCCTGCCCGCAAGCAACAAATGTAACGCTGGACCGCACTAATACGCGCCGTACTTTTTGACCAACTCTATCGTCCGGCAGTACTGCGCGAAGCTGATGTTGGACGGGACCGAATGGTCGGAATGGTAGATGTACCCGCCGCCACGTTTGGCGACCGGGATCTTGGCACTGATCTCGTTCTCGATGACCTGCGGGTCGGGATGCGCCATCGCCCGGACGTCTATCCCGCCCATGAACGCGAGCTCGTCGCCGAACGTGCGTTTGAGCTCGATCAGGTCCATACCCGCCTTAACCTCGAGCGGTTGCAGACAGGTGAACCCCGCCTCGATCAACATCGGGACGAGCTCCCGCACACACCCGCAACTGTGGAGTATGATAGGCATATCTTTGCTCTTGAAAAAGTCGCATAACCGTTTCTGCGACGGGAACTCCAGCTCGCGGTACACCCTTGGCGAGAACAGCGCCCCGTTGCGATATCCCATATCGTCGAACACGAACGCGCCGTCGAACCTGAACCCGCGCGCAAGCATCTTCTCGCACCCCTCGATGAGCTGGTCCACGAAGGTGTCGAACATGTCCTTGACCCATGCGGGATCGTCCATCATGGCCATAAGCAGTTGTGCGGAGCCGACCACCCCCTGCGTCCTGTCGTACCCGAACGCGCTGGCATAGCAGACGAACTTGCCCTGTTCGTATTCCCGCCGGTTCGCTTCGAGCTCCTTCTGCCAGTCGACGCGTTTGTCGTTCCACGCCAGCCGCGGTTTGTGCTCCTCCCAGATACGTCGATCGGTGACCGTGAAATCTATGAGCTCCGGTGTGGACTCGTGATCTTTGAAGCTCCGTCGCGTTGCGCCGTTGCCGTCCTTATACACCCGGTAGGTCTCGGTCTCCTCGATCGTCTCGTCGGGCAACTGAAACGACAGGTCCGCTCCCTGGCCGAACAGCTCGTATCCGAAATAGTCCGTCGGCGACTGATCTTTCGGCAGCCCTTCCTCGTGCCAGCGTTCGATTGTGTGCTCCCACGGGCTGTCGGTGATCGGCACACGGTCTGCCTCCCGATGCCTCAGCGCCATCGTCATCCGTTCTCGCGGTGTCATTCGTGCGTCCTCCGATCACTCCCCATCGGCATCGTGTCCTGGACCAGCTTTGCGCCCGAGCTTGGCTGCGGAGATTATCCTATAAAAGCACGCGGGTTGCAACCATCTTTCGTCCACCGAGGCGAACCCTCTCCACGTGGGAGCGGGCAGGGTGAGGGCCGCTCGCATTTTGGATCAGACATACGTGATCGGGTTTTCAGTGCAGGTGGTGCGGCCGATGACACGCGCGTCGCAATCGTGTTTCTTTACCTGCGCAATGGCGGGTTCAACACCGTCAGGCGCGACGACGAGCACAAACCCGATACCCATATTGAAGGTTCTGAACATCTCGTCTTCGGGAACGTTGCCGTTCTTCTGCAGAAAGGCGAAAACCGGCAGGACGTCCCACGTCGATCTGTCGATTTCCGCACCGAGCCCGGTCGGCAACGTACGAGGAAGATTCTCAGTCAGACCGCCACCGGTTATATGCGCCATACCGTGAACCGTTCCGGCATCCAGCAACGGGAGCACCATACGCGCGTAGCTCCTGTGCGGTTCCAGCAGCTCTTCGGCGACTGTTCTGTTGCATCCTTCGAGTTGATCATCCGGGTTGAGCCTGCAGATCTCGAACACGATTTTCCTGGCAAGCGAGTAGCCGTTCGTGTGGAGACCGGATGATGCGAGACCAACGAGCACGTCCCCTTCGACGACCTTCGATCCGTCCACGATCCTGCTCTTCTCGACGACGCCGACGATACATGCCGCGAGATCGTACTCACCCTCGGTATAAAATCCCGGCAGCTCGGCGGTCTCACCCCCGATAAGCGCGCAGCCGGACTGTTCGCAGCCGGTGACAAGCCCCGAAATGACCTCCTCGACGATACCCGGCTCGAGTTTGCCGACACCGAGGTAATCCATGACGAACAGCGGTCGCGCGCCCATTGTAAGAATGTCGTTCACACAATGTGCGACGATATCTATCCCGACCGTGTCGTGTTTCCCGGTCATGAAAGCGATTTTCAGCTTTGTGCCGACGCTGTCTATACTGGATACGAGAACTGGTTCATCCAATTTCGCGGTATCGAGCTGGTACAGCGCGCCGAAACTGCCGATATCCTGTAACACCGCCGGGGAAAACGTCGAACGTACTTTCTCGGCAATACGCCGTTTTGCTGCCGACGCGGCGTCGCGGTCAACTCCCGCGTCACGGTATCGCAGTTCTCGGTTCATCAGCACACCCTTTCGCTGCCACCTCTTCACTGCTGTCGGGAACCGACGTCGGATACTCGTCGGTAAAACATCCGAGACAGAACTGGTCGACCGTCTTGCCCGTAGCGCGTATCATCGCGTCAACCGACAGGTAGCGCAGGCTGTCAACACCGATATACTCGCGCATCGCCTCGACGGTCTTGGGCGCCGCCGCCAGCTCGCCGTGCGTCGCCACGTCAATCCCGTAGTAGCACGGATGTTTATACGGCGGCGAGCTCACTCTGAAATGTACCTCCGCCGCACCCGCTTTTCTCAGCATAGTCACGATCTTCCTGCTCGTGGTACCCCGCACAATCGAGTCGTCAACAACCGCGACGCGTTTGCCGCGCAGCGCGTCACGGACAGGGTTGTACTTGACCTTAACGCCGAAATCGCGGATCGACGCTTCGGGCTCGATGAACGTCCTGCCGATGTAATGGTTCCTGATAAGCCCGAGCTCGAACGGCTTCCCAAGCTCGCTCGCGTAGCCGACCGCAGCAGGGTTCGCGGAATCAGGTACCGCGATTACCACATCCACGTCCGCCGGACTCTCTCGTGCGAGCTCTTTGCCGAGCCGCTCCCGGACGGTGTTCACCTGTTGCCCGAACGCAAAGCTGTCCGGTCTGCAAAAGTAGATGAACTCGAATATGCAATGAGCCAGCCGCGTCTTCTCGAACGGGAAGCTCGAGCGCAACCCATCCCGACCCACAACGATAACCTCGCCCGGTTCGACCTCCCGCTCGAACTCCGCATCGATGATATCGAACGCACAACTTTCGCTCGCGAACACGTACGCATCATCGAGCCTTCCGCAACACAACGGTCGGAACGCATAGCTATCGCGTGCCGCAACGAGCTCCTCACCGTTCGTGAGCAGGGCGGAAAATGCGCCCCGCACCGTGGACAACGCGTGCGTTACTCCATCGACAAACTTGCGTTGTCGGGCCCACGAGATGAGATGAACGATCACCTCCGTGTCGCTCGTCGTCTGGAATATTGCCCCTTTTGATTGGAGATCGTGCCGCACCTCAACCGCGTTCACGAGGTTGCCGTTGTGCGCGACTGCGAGCGACCCGTGTGCGTATACCACGGAGAAGGGTTGCGCGTTCTCAATAACGCTCATCCCGGTCGTCGAGTACCGGTTGTGCCCTATCGCGATTGGTCCCCCCAGTGTCTCGAGCCTCTGTGCATCGAACACGTCCGCGATCAGCCCCATCCCGCGTTATGCCGTCAGACGACCGTCCCGGCCCGCGACGATACCAGCGCTCTCCTGACCGCGGTGTTGCAGTGCGTAGAGCCCAAGATAGGTCAGTTTCGCCGCCTCCGGATGGCCGTAGACGCCGAACACGCCACATTCCTCGCGCGGTTTATCGTCTGACATCATCAGGTGCTCCTGAACAGGCTTGCTCCGGCTCGAACCATATGTTACGACGCGAGGTCCTCCCCCGTAATACGGCGGAGCGCTTCACGATATCGCTCACGCGTTCCCTGCACGACATCGTCGGGCAACGGTGGCGGCGCCGAGTTCTTGTCCCAGCCGGTCGTCTCGAGATAGTCGCGCACGTACTGCTTGTCGAACCCGTACTGTGCACGACCCGGCTCGTAACTCTCGCTCAGCCAGAACCGGGAGGAGTCCGGTGTGAGCAGCTCGTCTATCAGCACCAGCTCATCGTCTATGGTTCCGAACTCGAACTTCGTGTCCGACAAGATCAGCCCGCGCTGCTCCGCAAACTCACCCGCACTCTTGAAGATCGCGAGACTTTTGTCTTTGAGCTGCTGTGCCGTCTCATCGCCGACAGTACGTGCCACCTCGTCAAGCCCTATATTGATATCGTGCCCGCTCGTCGCTTTCGTGGCGGGCGTGAATATCGGTTCAGGCAACTTATCCGCCTCGCGCAACCCGGCCGGTAACTCGATCCCGCACACGGCGCCGGTTTCCTGATAATCGCGCCACGCTGAACCGGCGAGATATCCTCTCACAACACACTCGACAGGGACCACCTCCGCCTTCCGGACGAGCATGCTTCTGCCCCTATAAACCTCTCTGTCGTCCCCGAAATCGAGCCCAAACTCGTCGACATCAGTAGAGATAACGTGGTTTTTGACGACCGGTCGCATCTTGTCGAACCAGAATGCTGACAGTTTCGTGAGAATCTTGCCCTTATCCGGGATGCCCGTCGGCAACACGTGGTCGAACGCGGATATCCTGTCGGTAGCGACAATGAGGAGTTTGTCGCCCAGATCGTAGATATCGCGTACCTTACCGCGCCACGCGTTCACCGCTCCGGAAAACTTCGTCTCGAGAATCACCTCTTCCGCCATACTACCCTCCCGCATCGCGTCGGGCGGTTCGCGAACCGCCCCTACGACTGTTTACTTCGCATACATCCTATTCGCGACGGTCCACTAAGATTGGCTCCTCGGACCGCCCACATAGATCCCGTCCATATACGTCTCGTAGTCCATGTTGTAATTCATGGATTCCGGGTTCTCTCTGTCCGAAGCCCATTGTAAAGGATTCCCGGCGATGTATTCTCGAATTCGCGCCAATTCCTTCTCGTCCCGAACGACCCGCTCGTAATAGTTTCTTTGCCAGGCGAACGCGTGATAACCAGCGTGGTGGATCGCCTTCGCGGAGGTGGTCTTGAACGCGCCGACCAACCGTCCCAAAGATTTGCGTTTCATAGGGGCGGTTCGCGAACCGCCCTCACCATCATCGCAGAGCACGAGAATGCCGTGGATATGATTCGGCATTATCACAAACGCGTCCACCTCGACGCAACGGTATTGCTCGGTAAGCCAGATCCACTGCCGCCGCGCGACGTTCTTGATTTCCGCTATATCCAACCAGAGCTCCCGATTCTCCGTGCAAAGCGTAACGAAATATCCCCCTTCTTTGGAGTAATCATAGTCTCTGAGCCGAATTGATCGGCGGCGATGCTCGCTCGTTTCAATGTGCGCGTTCACCATAGCATCAGACCAATGTGTTCCTTACATGCGGACCGCAAGGAAGGGTCTCGCCCGCACCCGTCACTCCCATCCGTCGAGATGATCACGGTTGATATCGAGCAGCTCGTCGAGCAGCTTCTCGCTACCCGCCACTCCCGGGCAGAGCGGATGTGTCACCAACGCCATGAGCGCCGCTGTCCTGTCCCGTTCGACCGCCGCCTCGATGGTGAGCTGTTCGTACGCTTTCACGCAGTGCATGAGCCCACGAATGGTGACCGGCGGCGGCTCTTGCGGGATCGGTTTTGCGCCGTTCTTGTCCACGACACACGGCACCTCCACAACGACGTTGTCGCCCAACGTGGGCACGGCACCCTGGTTCGGCACATCCAGTATCTGAACATCTCTCCTGTCCAACGAGATTGACGCCATCAGATCCAACGCCGCCACAGAGTAGAACGCCCCACCACGTTTCGCCAGTTGCGCCGGTTTCCGCTCCAGCCCGTCATCCTGATACAGGGTGAACAGATCTTGCTCTATTTGTGCGACCTCCTCGCCTCTCGTGAGGGGTTTGCTTTGCAGTTCCGCCAACATCTCCCGAGTCGCATAGTAATATTTTAGGTATTCGTTCGGTATCATCCCCAGCAATGAGATGATCTGCGGGCTCAGCCTGGCCCACGCGCTCTCGGCCTCGAGCTCTGCAAGGTACAGCTTCACGGCATCCTCGAAAACGTCCCTGTCGCCAACCTCCACACTCAGAAACCACGTGAGATGGTTCAGCCCTACACAGTCTGCATCGACGCTCGACGCCGGCACGTCGCACGCCGACGCCACGGCTTTGATAAAACAGATCGGGACGTTGCACAGCCCGATCACCTCGACATCGCCGTGCTTGTGCAGCCCCTCCGTGATGATCCCCGACGGGTTCGTGAAGTTTATGACGGTAGCGTCCGGCGCCCTCGATTCCACCGCACGCGCCACCTCGAGAATCTTCGGGATCGTCCTGAGCGCGCACGCGAACCCGCCGACGCCGGTAGTCTCCTGCCCTATGATACCGTGACGCAGCCCGAGCTTCTCGTCCTGGATGCGCGCGTTGTTGCCGCCAACACGTATCTGCGTGACGACGAACCGTGCACCGTCGACCGCTTCGTCGAGATCGGTGGTCGTCCGGAGCGCCACCGTGCGATCGGCGCCGCGCATCATCCGCCGCGCAAACGCGCCGACAACCTCCAGCCGCTGCCCGTCAACGTCCATCAGGCATAGCTCATCTACCGGCAACTCGTTGACCCGCTGGATGAACCCCTCGACCAGTTCGGGAGTATACGAGCTGCCACCACCGATAACCGTGACCTTCAATGTCATCACCTCGTACCGGCCTGCGAATCCTTATGCGAGACGAAGCGCATCGAGCGGCGATTTCAGGTGACTTTCGGTTTAACGGACTTGCGCTCCTTCGAAGAGAGCATCGCCGCGTCAATCACCGCGACCGTCCGTTTGACCTCATCCGGTTTCACGGTAAGCTCCGCACCGCTACGGAACACCTGCGCGAGATTCTCGTACAACGCAGCCCATGCGTTCGGGAACGAGCTGAGGATAATCTCGTCGGCGATATCCACCGTCTCCGACCGGACGCGGAACTCGTGCCAGGTCCCGCTGAGCGCGCCTTTCCTGCCGGTCACGAACCATCGCGGCAGCGGTATGCGGCAGTCGGCGCTCGACTCGATCTCAGCCGTCGTCCCATCCTCGAACTTGATCAGCACCTTGAAATGGTCGTCCACCTCGTCCGACCACATCAGACTTTTCAGATCGCCGTACACGGTCTCGACCTTCGAGGGGACCATCATGAGCACCTGGTCGATGAGGTGCGAACCCCAATCGTACAGTTGACCGCCGCCGTAAGCCTTCTCGGCACGCCATTGCGGTCGAAACTCCTGCACCCCGAACGTGCGCAGCCCCGGACCGTACCCGATACAGCGCGACTGGATGTCAAACACATCCCCGAGCAATCCGTCCGCTATGATCGTGCGCACACGCAGGTAATCGCCGTCCCATCGTCGATTGTGGAAACAGCCGAACACCTGCCCGTGTTTCCGCGCGCTTTTCTCCATGCGCTCGAACTCCTCCAGATTGAGCGCAACAGGCTTCTCGACCAGCACGTGTCTGCCCCGCTCGAACGCCGCCAGCACCATCTCGCAATGCGCTTGCGACGGTGTCGCCACGACGACAAGTTCGACCGCATCGTCGTCAACCAGCTCGTCGTAGGTCGCGTACGCCTTTTTCGCCTTGAGCCTTTTCTTGCTTGCCGCGAGCCGCGCCTCACTCGAATCCGCTATCGCTTCGAGCTGAAACGCCTTGCTCTCCCGCACGTACTTGGCATGCATCTCCTCGCCCGACCGGCCCATACCGGCGATACCAACTCTTATACGCTTCGTTTTCATATGTTCTCACCCGACGTCGCCCCAAAATAAGGAAAGTGATCCTCGCCACAGGTCGATGTTCCGCACGTGCATCGTAGCAGAGCACGTCCGCCCTGTCAATTGTGTCCTGCATCAGCGTTTCGCGAGATAGCTTTCTCGCCGGTAGGGCGGGCGTCTCGTAGGGGCAGACCTGTGTGTCTGCCCTTCTTCAAACACGGGCGAACACGCGGGTTCGCCCCTACGATCCATGAAAGACGCCGATCCGATGGCAGAGACGCACCGGTGGCGCGTCTTCGGCCGCGCAGAAGACCGCAGTGCCGTCGTGGACACCACCCGTACGGCACCAGGGTTGCGCGAGACCGTCGCCGGCGGTACTTACTTGATTTGGACCGGATGATGTGCTAATATCACCGCAGTAAGGCGGAAACCCGTCAGGGGTGATGGTCGCAGGGTCATTATTGACAGGGAGGGTTTCGGCGCGTGCCGGTTGCTGAACCCTCCTTTTCCGCTGTGGTTTCTGCGCGGCGGTGCGTGTATGGCGCGCACGCCTGCCCGAACTAGGAACGGCTATATCATGTTTGAAACGTTAACCGAAAAACTGCAAAAGACCTTCAAGAAGCTCAGAGGTCAGGGAAAACTGACTGAGCGCAACATGCGCGACGGATTGCGCGAGGTACGGCTCGCGCTCCTCGAAGCCGACGTCAACTACAAGGTCGCCAAACAGTTCGTCGAAGATGTCGAGCAGGCCGCCGTCGGGAAGAGGGTCTTCGAAAGCGTCACCCCGACGCAACAGCTTATCAAGATTGTCCACGATGAGCTGGTGCGGATCCTCGGCGACAGGACAGTCGAGATCCGGATGGCGCCGTCGCCGCCCACCATCGTGATGCTCGTAGGGCTCCACGGGTCCGGCAAAACTACCACCGCCGGCAAGCTCGCAAACATGTATCGGTCGAAGGGACACAGCCCGCTGCTCGTCGCTGCCGACGTATACCGGCCTGCCGCAGTAGACCAGTTGCGCATCGTGGCTGAACAGGTCGGCGCCGCCTTCTTCTCCAAAACCGGGTCCGTCAGCCCTATCGCCATATGCAAGCAGGCGGGCGGCGAGGCGAAGCGAAATGGGCATGACTTCGTCGTGCTGGATACCGCCGGACGGCTACACGTCGACGACCAGCTCATGACCGAATTGCGCAACATAAAGGATGCGCTCAAACCCGACGAGGTACTCTTCGTCGCCGACGCCATGACGGGACAGGACGCGGTCAAAGCGGCCGTGACATTTAACACAAATATCGAACTTACCGGTGTTATACTCACAAAAATGGATGGAGATGCACGGGGAGGGGCCGCACTTTCGGTAAAACGTATCGTCGGTTGCCCTATAAAACTCGTCGGTGTCGGCGAAAAGCTCGATGCTATCGAGCAGTTCCACCCGGAACGTATGGCCTCGCGCATACTCGGCATGGGCGACGTGGTCAGCCTCGTCGAAAAGGCCCAGAGCAGTATTGACGAGGAGGAGGCGAGACGTCTCGAAGAAAAGCTGCGGAAACAGCAGTTTAACCTCGAGGACTTCGTGGAACAACTGCGCCGACTGCGCAGCCTCGGACCGCTCGACCAGGTAGTGAGCATGATTCCCGGCATGGCTCACGTCAAGGGGATTCAGCCGGACGAACGAGACCTTGTCAGGGTCGAGGCTATCATAAACTCGATGACGATCGTCGAGCGGCGCAACCCAAACGTGATCGACGGCAGCCGTCGCCGAAGAATAGCCCGCGGCAGCGGCACAACGGTCCAGGAAGTCAACGCGCTGCTCAAACAGTTTGACCAGGTGAAAAAGATGATGAAAAACTTCAGCAAGCTCGGTAAGATGCGCAAGGCGGGCGCTGGCGCGCTTCCTTTCAAGCTTTGATGAAGCGAACGATGCATCGGGGTTGGTGTCGTGCAGGCGAAAACGTGAACCGTGGGAGTGAATGACAACGATGGCGGTGACAATTAGATTGAAACGGGTTGGCAAGAAAAAAATGCCTTACTACAGAGTTGTGGTCGTAGACTCGCGCAAGCCGAGAGACGGCAGATGTATTGATACGCTCGGTATTTATCAGCCGATCGGTCAACCGGCCGTGGCAAAGGTTGACGAACAGAAGACCATTGAATGGCTCCGCCGCGGTGCACGTCCGTCGGCGACCGTGAAGAGCATCCTCTCCAAGCAGGGCATCCTTGCCAAAGCGGCGTCTCGCGAAGAGGCGTCCGAGACTGAGCCTGCTCCCTGAGCGGGATTCGATGGGAACGCACGTCGCGATACGAAACTCCTCTTGGACTGTGACGTAGCGAGGGGATATTATGAAAGAACTAGTCGAGTACATTGCCAGAGCGCTTGTCGACCACCCTGACGATGTCACTGTGCGCGTCGTGGAGGGCGAGAGAACCAAGGTGCTCGAGCTGAAGGTTCATCCCGAGGATATGGGCCAGGTGATCGGTAAGCAGGGCCGCACCGCCAAGGCCATACGAACCCTGCTCAGCGCCGCAGCAACCAAAGAGAAGCTCCGGGCGGTTCTTGAGATCGTAGAATGATACCGGCACCTTCGGTCAACGTACCGTAGGTCATGGATTGTGGACAGTAGCTATGTGTAAAGAGCAAGATCAGAGCGACTTCGTGCTTGTCGGCAGGGTGATCTCGATCAATTTCCCGAGCCGCCGGCTACGGGTTTTTCCGGAAACCGATCACCCGGAACGGTTCCTCGGCATGCGCCGATTCGAACTCCGAACGACATCGGGCGAAATGAAGGAGTTGCACGTCGAACGCGTGGAGCTCCTCGCCAACGCCGTTGTCGCGACGCTCAGCGACCGACACGACACCGACGAGATTGCCGCGGCCAAGAACGCCCGGGTCGTCGTGCATGAAGACGACCGATATCCGCTCGACGAGCATGAACATTATCTTGACGACCTCATAGGGATGCAGGTTGTGGACGTATCGGGGTCTGCGCTCGGCCGATTACAGGCGGTGTACAGAACCGCCGCACACGACGTATACGAGGTCGTCGGACAGGACGACCGGGAACTGCTCGTGCCGGCGGTCAAAGAACGGATCCTGGACGTTGACGTGACGAACAATGTGGTAACGGTTGACCCGGAAGGGTTGCTCGAGGACTGACATGAGAATTGATGTCCTGACACTGTTTCCGGGTGCTTTCGAGAGCCTGCTGAACTGCAGCGTGCTTGGTCGCGCACGGGAACGTGGGCTTGTGACGGTCAACCTTGTAAACATAAGAGATTTTGCGACCGACAAGCATAAAGTGACCGACGACGCCCCATACGGTGGAGGTCCCGGAATGGTTCTCAAGCCGGAACCCATCTTTCTGGCCGTCGAGAGCCTGAGCGAGGTCAACTCTCTGGAGCGCATTATCTTGCTCTCACCTCAGGGACGACGGTTTAACCAGGAGATGGCACGGGACCTTGCCTCTGTGAAAGATATGGTGCTGATCTGCGGTCGCTATGAGGGTGTGGACGAACGAGTCAGAACCGGACTCGTTACAGATGAGATTTCTATAGGAGATTACGTGTTATCAGGCGGCGAGATACCGGCGCTCGTCGTCGTCGACGCGGTATGTAGGCTGCTTCCGGGGGTAATTGGAAACGATGGCGCGATTGCGACCGATTCGTTTCACCGACCGCTTCTCGGGATCCCCCAATACACGCGCCCCCGGTCGTTCCGCGGTATGACGGTCCCCGAGGTTCTCTTGTCCGGGGACCATCGCACGATCGAGAAGTGGCGTCTCAAACAGGCACTCAAGAGAACCGTGCAACGACGACCGGACCTCGTCGAGCAGGCGTGTCTCGGCCGGGACGACATGGTTCTCCTCGAAGAAGCCAGAGCGGAACTTCACATCAACCAGCGAGATGGTCCCGGCCGGTAGAAAACGAATGTGCGTTGTGGCGAAAATGTGAGAGGGAATTGCACCATGGATATCGGTGAACTGGTGAGTACACACGATAAAGAGAAACAACCCGCTGAGTTCAGCGTCGGTGACACCGTCCGCGTCCATCAGAAGATCACGGAAGGCGACCGTCAACGGACACAGGTGTTCGAGGGTATTGTCCTCCGTCGACGAGGGAGCGGCAGCAGCGAGACGTTCACGGTAAGACGTATCTCCTTTGGCGAGGGTGTCGAGCGAATATTTCCACTTCACTCTCCCCTGATCGAACAGATCGAGGTCGTGCAGTACGGCAAGGTCCGCCGCTCGAAGCTTTATTATCTCAGAAAACGTGCCGGAAAGTCGGTGCGGGTCAAGCGGCGCATGGGTCCGAGGCAACCGAAAGCCGACCGCAGTAGCGAGGGCTGACCGGCATTCCCCGGCTGGATCAGCGGCGCATCTTCGACGAGCGGCCCGTCTAACCTCGTTTCTGCGAGAGCTCGTAGCAGTCAAGCTATACGGGAGCTTATTCTCGACTCAGCAACAGAGGATCCGGACCGTCCAAGAGTTCGCGAGCGTGCTGTTGAGAGATCCAGCCGCTGTACAGCTTCGGTCTAAAGTCCAAGGTCTGAAGTTTACGTCCTGCCGCCTGGAAGGAGCGGTACGATGCATACACGACGGAAAGCGCGAGGACCGCACAACCGCAATAACCGGGCTCACTGGTGCCCCTATCGCATATGGACCGTAATGGTCGCGCTCATGCTCGCCGCTCTGGGCTCCGGCTGCGCCACAATACGAACCATCCGCCCGCCAGCGCCCGGCGAACGGGGGCTGGTTGACGGCGCCGTCCCTTCCGACAAGGCTCGGGCACTCGCCCACTTCGCACAAGGTATCACATTTCTGGCGGACGGACGGATCGCCGAGGCCGAACAGTCCTTCCTGGCGGCTTCCGAGCTCGATCCCGACTCTCCGGCACCGTTCCTGAAACTGGGCGAGGTCCAGACCAGACTCGGCAAACTCAAGGAAGCAAGGACAAGCTTTGCGAAAGCTGTCGAGATAGATGAGAACAACGCTGCTGCGCGGCGGGCGCTCGCAGGCAGCTACCTCCGTTCAGGCGAGCTTGAACCGGCCGCTTCCGAGATGGAGCGTGTAGTCGCATTGGAACCGGACAACCTGGCAAACTATACAGCGCTCGCCGCGATATACGCGAAGCAGAATAAAGAGGTTGCCGTCCGGGAGCTCTACCGCAGGCTGGTCGATCTGAAACAGGACGACCCGAGAGCCAGGCTGCTTCTTGCCAGAGCGCTCGAACGCGACGGACGCTTGGAAGAAGCCGAAGCAGAGTTCCAGAGGATAATTGAGCTGGCACCTATGGAGATGGATTCCTACAGGAACACGGCAGCTTTTGAGATCCGACGCGGTCAACCCGAGGTAGCTATTAAGGTTTACCGGTCCGCGATCGAGCGCATGCCGCTCGAGCCGGAAGGGTACCTCCTGTTGGGCGGGCTGTACGAGCGGCTCGAGCGGATTGACCACGCCAGGTCCATGTATCGGCGCGGGGTCGAGGTGCAGCCGACTGCGGTACCCGGCTATCTCGCTCTCGCACAACTCGATGAAAAGCTCAACGATATCACCGAGGCTATTGACACGTATATTGCGGGGTTGGAGGTACGGCCGGACAGTCTTATACTCCGGTACGGCCTTGCGAGCGCCTACGTTCATGCGCGGAACACTCCGGCTGCTATCGACGAGTTTAAGAAGATCGTCAGAATCGCTTCTGACTGGGTCGAACCGCACTATAACCTCGGGGTGCTCTACAACATCACCGAGGACTATATCCGCGCCCAACGACATCTGCGCAAGGCGATCGCGCTCAATCCGAACCTTGTCCGGCCGCACCGATATCTTGCGGGCACCTTCGCTAAACGCGGCCAGATCGACAGAGCGATTCGTGTGTATGAGGAGCTCCTGAAAACGGAACCGGCTGCGACAGACATCGAGGCGCTCGGACTCCTGTACCTCGCACAGGGGAACGCTTCGAAAGGGATCGAGACGCTCGAGAAGGCAGGAGAACAGAGTATGACGTTGCTTCGGGCCGTTTTGCTCGGCGCTTATCATGACATGGTAGAGAATGACGAATTTAGGGATAAGTACTGGTCGAACATTCCGGAACCTGATGAGAAGGCGCTCGAAGGGTTGACCGACGTTCTGTATGCTTGTGGACCGGAACAGGTGGGAGACGAGCTGCTGCGCGTGTGCGAACGGGCAACAGTTAAGCGACCGGATGTCGCGCTGTGGTACCTCACTATCGGCGCGACCAGGGAGGCGATGGAGGATGCCGACGAGGCGATCGAGGCGTACGAGAAAGGATTAGCCGCCGATCCGGACAACGCCCTCATTCACTTCCGTCTCGGCGGCCTCTACGAAGAGAAAGGCGACTACGATGCCGCCGCAGACCACCTGCAGGCGTGTTTGGCGATTGACCCCGCTAACGCAAAAGCTTGCAATTACTTGGGTTACATGTTTGCAGAACAGGGAACCAACCTGGACGAGGCCCAGATCCTGATCAAGCGAGCGTTGGAGATCGATCCCAACAACGGCTACTATCTCGATAGCCTGGGATGGGTCTACTACAAGGAGAAACAGATGGACAAGGCCGTCGAGTTCCTCGAGCTCGCGGTAAAACATCTCGACCATGACGATGCCATCGTGCGTGACCACCTGGGCGACGCCCATTTCGCGGCAGGGGCGGTCGAGGATGCCATCAGCCAGTGGCGGAAAGCGTTTCGGCTTGATCCGGAGAACGAGACTATCAAGGAGAAGCTTCAGAAACACCAGCCTGAGGTTCAGCCGGTCGAGACGGACCGGGAGTAACAATTTCAAACCCGCGCAGGGTCTCCGCTGCATCTTCCGGCAGCATGGGGTTGATATAAAAGCCCGAACCCCATTCGAATCCCGCGACACGCCCGATCTTCGGCAGTATCTCGATGTGCCAGTGGTATGAATCGGTATGTTTGAGCGGAAGCGGTGCCGTGTGCAGGACGTAGTTGTACGACCTGGCGCCAAGCACCTGTTTAAGGCGCGTCAGCGTCTCCTTCAGACAGTACGCAAGCTCGGTGACCGCCTCTTCCTCGATGAGCGGAAAGCTGCACGAATGGAATTTGGGTGCGATCCATGTCTCAAAAGGGAACCGGGACGCGAACGCTTCGAAGGCGACGTAGCTTCGATTCTCGGCGACAACGCGTTTTCGCTCGACGAGTTCCTGTCGGATCATGTCGCAGAAGATACAGCGTTCTTTATACTCGTAGTAGAGTCGCGCACCGTGCAACTCCTCCTCGACGCGTTTCGGGACTATCGGCGTGGCAATAAGCTGCGAGTGGGGATGGGATACGGTGCTCCCGGCGGCAACGCCGCGGTTCCTCAGGATAAGTATGTAGCGAAACCGCGAGTCCCGGGCAAGATCGAGCGATCGGTCCCGGTATGCCCAGAGCAACCGCTCGATCTGGTGGGGTGCGAGGTCCGGCAGGTCCAGGTCGTGTTTGGGCGTCTCTATAATGATCTCGTGGGCGCCAACCCCGGTGATCATGTCGTACATGGCCCAGCCGCGACGTTCGAGCTGCCCTTCAACCCTGAGAACCGGCATGCGGTTGGGGATCACCCGGGTGTGCCAGCCCGGTTGGTTCGGCTCGGTACCTTCCTCCCTGTACGCGACTATCTCGGGAGGCGTGTACCGTTCGTTGCCCGGACAGAACGGGCAGAGTTCCGGCTGGTCGGGGGCCGACGATTCCTGCTTGAAATCGGACGGCCGCTGGTTTCGTGCAGTGCTGATGATGACCCATCTGCTCAGGATCGGGTCCTTTCTCAGTTGCGGCATTACAACTCCCTCCGTCCCGCGAAATCCGGGAATATCCGCCGGAATACTGCCATGCCGAGAGGGTAGCACCAGCGGGGCAATTTGTCAATATAGAGTGTTCCTTCGGATGTTCCACGTGGAACTTCCGCGATGCAACACCTTCTCATTCAGCGACTAACGACTCGCCGTCATCCCCCGCCGGGCCTCTCGGATACCGCCGGTCCATACTCTCCGTCTTCGCCACGACGATGCAACTTCCTCGCGATCGCCGATCCAATATCGCATCCCGGTGCACCACGACCTGGCCGCCACCGTACCGTCGAGCGCAGCGTTCAGCAACCCCTATGTCTTCTCCCGAGGTTCCCCCTCTCCGTACAACTAACACGCCGCCCACACCGACGAACGCCAGCCCGATCTCCATGGCCCGTGCCAACCTCGCAACAGCCCGCATGGTCGCGATATCGAACTCCTCCCGAAACTCCCCCTCGTGCGCGAGCTCCTCAGCTCGGCCACGAACCACCTCCACACCGTCCAACCCGAGGTCCGCCGCCACCCTGGTGAGGAATGCGACCTTTTTCGTCCGTGCATCCAGCAGCGTCAGGTGCAGCTCCGGCTCGACGATTTTCAGACACACGCCGGGGAAACCTGCTCCCGACCCGATATCAACGGCTCTCTTCCCCTTCCACGCGTCCACGCATCGGTACGTCCGGAACGCGTCCGCCACGTGATCGGTCACCAGCACCGTCGCGTCATCATTCCCCACAAGCCGCACCACCGTCCTCTGCCATTGTTGGATCAGCTTCACGTACGACGAGAACCGGCCGACTTGCTTCTCGGACAGCTCGATCCCGTGCCTCGACGCCGCGTCCCGCACTAGCACGCCTACCTCACCGTCTGTCATAGTATTCATCCTGTAGAATCGCCCCACCCCCAGCTCCCGCGAGTTTCTTTACCATACGCTCAGACTTCCTGTCAACTGCTGCCACGCCCACCTTTGCTAGCAGGCAAGAGGGCTTCCAGCACACATTACCTCCCCGGCCATCTATTTTTCGCTAACTTTTCGCTTGACTTTCGTTTTATTTTCGTGTATACTGCACCTAGAATACAATCTATTATAGGAAACAGGCGGCTTCCCGGCTGACCTCGACAGGACGTGTGCATACCATGGAAACGCTCACAAAACGCCAGAAGGAGATACTCGATTTTCTCGCCGAGTTCATAGATGAGCGCGGGTACGCTCCCAGTCTCGAAGAGATCGCATCCCACTTTCACCTCTCCTCGCCCTCAACGGTGCACAAGCATCTTCTCAACCTCGAGGAGAAAGGGTTCATCCGCCGGCAATCGAGCAGGAGCCGCGCGGTGCTCGTAAGTAAACCGCCCGCCGTGTCGGTCGCGGACGTCGCCCTTATACCTCTTCTAGGCAAGATCGCGGCGGGTGAACCGATCGAGGCGGTGTTGGATGACCAGACCATAGCCGTCGCCGCAGATATGGTTCGGGGTAAACGAACGTTCGCGCTCCAAGTGAAAGGTACCTCGATGATCGACGACCATATACAGGACGGCGACTACATCATCGTCGAACATACCGATACAGCTAACGACGGTGATATGGTTGTCGCCCTGATCGATAACGATAGTGCGACGTTGAAACGGTTCTACCGCGAGCGCGACCATATCCGGTTAGAGCCGGCGAACCCCAACGCGCAACCGATCATTGTTCGGGGTCAACCGTTAAAAATTCAGGGGATCGTCGTCAGTCTCCTGAGAAAGTACACATAGATCATGGATATCGATCAGAAAATCGAGTTGATGGGCAGGTTCGCCCAGTTCGACCTGTGCGGGAACTGCACCCCGCGTACGCCGGAATCGCATCGCCGTCGCGGCGCGTTCGGGAGATGGATATACCCGGCGGTACTGCCCGACGGTAACACCGTGCGGCTGCTCAAACTGTTGCTCACCAACCAGTGCCGGAACGATTGCAGGTATTGCGTGAATCGGTGCAGCCGCGACGTTGTCCGGTCGGGATTCGAGCCTGCGGAACTCGCTGAGGTGTTCTCGACCTTGTGGACCAACGGGCTCGTCCAGGGGTTCTTCTTGAGTTCCGGTATCCAGAAAAATCCCGATCACACCATGGAGAGAATGATCCGGACGGTCGAGATCGTGCGGAAAACATACGGATTTCGCGGGTACGTTCATCTCAAGGTACTTCCCGGCGCGAGTTTCGAGGCGATCGAGGGCGCGATGCGCGTGGCGACGAGGGTTTCCGTGAACCTCGAAGCGCCGGGTCCTGACCGGCTCGCACAGATAGCTCCCGGCAAAGATTTTGATAGCGATCTCGTCCAACGTATGCACTGGGTGAAGACACTCCTCGAACGGGGGGATACAGGGTGTCTCGATCATACCACCCAGTTTGTGGTCGGCGCGGCAGAAGAGAGTGACGGCGAGATACTGAATTTGGCGGACCGCTTGTACCGCCGAGTAAAGCTCAAACGCGCCTATTACAGCGCCTTCCAACCGCTGGAAGAGGAAGTTCGCCACGGTCGCCGACCGACACCGCCGTTGCGTGAGCATCGCTTGTACCAGGCGGACTATCTGCTGAGACGCTACGGGTTCAGCTTCGACGAGCTCACGTTCGACGCGCGCGGAAACCTGCCCGTTGCAATGGATCCGAAACGGTTGTGGGCCATGAAGCATCCGGAGACGTTCCCTGTCGAGATCAACACTGCGACCCGTCAGGAACTGCTGCGTGTACCCGGTATCGGGCCGCGTTCCGCGACGCGAATCGTCACGAGACGCGGGAAGGACAGATTCCATACGGTTGAAGAGCTGGAAGGTACGGGAGCGCTTGTCAGGTGGGCCACGCCCTACGTGCTTATCAATGGTAAACGTGTCGGCGAACTGAAAGAGCCGGGACAACAGATGTTAGACCTTGGACAATAGATGACGGGGAGAGATTACAGGGACATCAAGGCGTGGCAGCTCGCGGATAGACCTGCCACGTAAGGGACAGAACGGGCAGTGCGTAGGGGCGGTTCGCGAACCGCCCCTACATGTCCAAAGCAGCCCGGCAAATGGCTTTCAGCGTGAAGGACGGTTTTATGCTTCGTCGTATATTACATATAGACATGGACGCGTTTTTCGCGTCGGTGGAACAGGTGCTCGATCCCTCGCTCAAAGGGAAACCGCTCGTCGTGGGCGGCGACCCGAACGGCCGGGGTGTGGTATGCACCGCCTCATACGAGGCTCGCGCGTTCGGCGTTCATTCGGCGATGCCGCTGGCCAAAGCGAAACGGCTCTGCCCGGATGCGGTGTTCGTCGAAGGGCATTTCGACCACTATCGGGACGCGTCCGAGGCCATTATGAGTGTGCTGGAAGGTGTCTCGCCGAAAATAGAGCGCGTTTCGCTCGACGAGGCGTACGTGGATATCACGGGGTCGCTCCGTCTGTTCGGGGGCGGCCAGGC
>Ga0180433_10000959_pt1 | contig 49010 bp, 53 predicted proteins | sample SS_ome_8_FD_132980 | JGI IMG/M metagenome (GOLD analysis project Ga0180433, IMG submission 132980) | Hypersaline lake sediment archaeal communities from the Salton Sea, California, USA - SS_1_D_1 metaG | ecosystem: Environmental > Aquatic > Non-marine Saline and Alkaline > Hypersaline >...
AGCCCGCGCAGGATAGAGAAACGCTACAAGAACCTAAAAAAGAAAGGGCAGAAGCAATAATCGAGGAAGAAAAACCAGAGCCACCAGCAGAATTAGAAAGGGAGACGGAACCGGAAGCCGAACAAAAGCCCGAACCCGAACCCATGCCTGAACCTAAGTCTATGCCTGAACCTGAACCTGAGCCTGAACCTGAACCTGAGCCTGAACCTGAACCTGAGCCTGAACCTGAACCTGAGCCCGAACCTGAACCTGAGCCTAAACCTGAGCCTGAGCCTGAAAAACCCAAAGAAGATAAAAAGTTAGAATATTTGGAGAGACAAGAGGTTAAAACTATGAAAAAAGACATCAGCCGTGTTAACGAAGAAGAGGCCGTAAAACAAAGAGAAGAGATAGGCGAATTAAAAACAGAGGAAGAAGAGAAGGCGGAAAAAGAAAGAATGGAAAGGGCAAAAACCGAAGCAGAAGAAAGAAAGCAAGCAGAGGAAGCGGCTGAAAGAAGGATAAAAGAACTGGAAGAGCTGACAACCAGGTCTCCCGAAATTATTCCTAAAAATAAGGGGGGAAAAGAAGGATTGGGTGAGAAATTTAAAGAACTGCAGAATAAAGAAGAGGAGGAAAGGAGAAAGTTCCTTGAAAGGGTAGCAGGCAAGACAACTCCTCCGGACCAAAGCCTCGAAAGCCTAGAACAAGATTATCCCGGGGCATCCGAATTAAAACCACCTCCTAAAAAATCCGGTCTGGGGATCAGAATCATAATTGCCCTAGTAATCGCGGCGGTCGTTGCGGCGGCAGTATACTGGTTCGTACTTGAGTAAAACTTATGCAGCAATTCAAAAAAAAGCTGGAAGAAAGCAAAAAGCGCCTAGAAGAAGAGCTTTCCAGGTTTGCAAAAAAAGATCCCCAGCTTAAAGAAGACTGGGACGCAAAGTTCCCCAAATTTGACGGAGAAATCGGCGGCTCGGCTCTAGAAATAGCCGCTGACGAGGTGGAAGAGTACGAATCCCGCCTGCCTATAGAATACAGCCTAGAAACCCGTTTGAGAGATATTAATTTGGCTTTGGAGAAAATAAAAAAGGGGAAATACGGCAGATGCGAAAAATGCAATAAAAAAATCGATAAGAATCGATTAAAAATTTACCCTGAAGCCCGCTTCTGCTTAAAGTGCGGGGCTGTTAAAAAACATGCTCTCCCAGAAAGTTCAGCAAGAAATACACGACAATAAACATTAGAATAATCCAGATAAAAGTAAACTCTGAGAAAAGTTTCATCGCCTTATTGAACAAATGGATTGCTAGCGCCCCTGACCTCAAAGTGCACGTGGCAACCGGTAGCGTAACCTGTCTGGCCCACTAATCCTATGCGCTGGCCCCGGCCTACTTGTTCTCCCTGGCTGACCAGAATGCCACCGGGCATCAAATGGCCGTAATAGGTAACTATGCCGTTGGGGTGCTCGATGCGGATAAAATTACCCCCAATTGAATGAGTGCCCGTCAGCTGCACCACCCCTGATTCTGCGGCATAGACCGAAGAGCCGCAGGGAGCCCCGAAATCAATAGCATTATAGTAATGAAGACCCTGGGTGATGCGATAAGGATAGCCGGTTGGCGGATAAAGCTCCCCCTGAAAAGCCAAGCGGCCGTAAGGAAGGGAAGACGGCTTTGTGCCGTCGGGAATGATCAAAAGGTCTCCGGCAAAAATTTCCCCAGCTGAAGCAAGATCATTAAAGAGTATAATGGTTTCCATATCTGCCCGGTACCAACCAGCGATTTCGCTCAAGGTGTCGTCTTTGCGCACAACGTGTAGGGCGCCAGATACCGGCAAAATAGTTAATTTCTGTCCCGGCTGGACAGTTGAACCCTGCATCTCATTGGCCCAGCGAATGGTTTCCTGGCTAATATTAAAGTTTTCAGCAATGGATGATAAGGTATCTCCCGACTCCACCACGTATTCTATTGTTTCCCTCCTGCCGGCCTCATAATCCTCAGCTCCGGACAAGGCGCCTAATACCTGGGGAGTAACAGTTACAGGCGGAGAGACAGCCATTAGGCTGTTTTTTTGAACAAAGACCAGATCGGGCGACTCACGAACGCATGAGCTAACTGCCAGAAAAAGACCGTCTTTCCCCTGGGAGTCGCAAATAAAAACAGGAGAAAGGTCCTGCTCAGACGAAATAGGAGAGAGAATAAAGAGGATGAACAAAAACAAAGCTATGGGGCAAAAAGCCCCAATCCCCTTTACCTTTTTTCTTAACCAAGATAAATCCCGGTTATTCATAGCCTGTATTCAGCATATCATTGCCATAATCCAAGTCAAGTATCTTATCCACACGCTTTTCTATGAATCCTAACCCTAAAACCATTGCTAAGAACTACGGATTTGAACCGAATAAGAGATTTGGCCAGAATTTTTTAATAGACAAGCTGGCTGTAAAGAAGATTGTTGCGACAGCCAGCCTTAAACCAAAAGACATTGTCCTGGAAATAGGCCCCGGGCTTGGGGTTTTGACCAAGGAATTAGCTAAAGAGGCCAAAAAGGTGGTGGCGGTTGAAAAAGACAGTAATTTGGTTAAGGTTCTGGATAAAGAACTCGAGCTAAACAACGTTGAAATCATCCAAGGAGATATTTTAAAGATCCTTGATCAGAGAATTATACGGCCTAGGACCTATAAAGTGGTCAGTAATCTGCCTTTTTATCTTACAGCGCCTCTAATTAGGAAATTGCTGGAGAATAAAGAAAACAGGCCCTCAAAAATGATCCTGGTAGTGCAAAAAGAGGTGGCTCAAAGAATCTGTGCCAAGCCTCCCAACATGAACCTACTGGCCGTCTCTGTGCAGCTTTACGCAAACCCTAAAATTATTTGCTATATCTCCAAAAAAGCTTTCTGGCCGCGGCCAAAAGTAGACAGCGCTGTAATAAAAATAACAAGCAAGGGCAAACAAACAGCTGTTGATAGGAAGCTGTTTTTTAAAATCGTCAAAGCCGGTTTTCGACAGCCGGGAAAACAGTTGCTAAATAACTTGTCTAAAGTTTTGGGTGCTGATAAAATAAAGACGGGGATTTGGTTGCGAGAAAATAATATCCGGCCAAACCAAAGAGCTAAAAATTTAAAGGTCAAACAATGGATAAATTTAACTAAAAAACAAAATGGTCCTTTCTAAAAAAAATGTTATTTTATTTATTTCCCTTGTTGTTTTTGGAGTTATTTTATTCTTCCCCAAAACGTCTTTAGCGCGCGATACAGACACTAAACATTATATAGACTGTACTTTTCCTGACTGTGGAGAAGACAGAACCGAAGAGTGCGGTTATTGGAGGTGGAAAGAATGCGAAACATGTTGTGACACTTGTTATGACGACGAAGGAGAGCCTTACGACTGTGACTGCGAAAGATGCTGTCCTTGTTGTAGGCATTATAGCTGTATTGGTAGCTGGACTCAATTTAAAGCCACGGGCGAAGATTGTGCTCCCGAAGTCCTAAGAAGGGTCTGTAAAAGTGTGCGTGGGAGTGAAGACTGTAGTAATTGTTGTAATGATTGTGGTGAAGGTGGTTGTACAATAAGATGTGGCGTATGGGAAAGAGGGGACAGAACCTCTCCATCAAAAGCCTCAGAAGTATGTGAAGAGTGTAAAGATTGGCAAAGAGCCGTATTAGATTCCTGCGAAAATCCAGATAGTACAGAATGGTGTACTGATAAACCACCCTGTGAATGTTGCGGATGCCCTGGTGGTGGCGACTGTGATCCAGAAGAGTCTTGCGTAGAGCCTCCGGACGGGCTTCAAGAGTACGAATCTCTTGATAATTCTGTACCAGTGGAAGGTTTGGCAAAGTTGCCAGTAAGGTTCGACTGGAATGACGTTCCGGGCTGGTATGCGGGGGGAGGCGGAAGCGGAGGCAATGACTGGGACGCATACCACACATGCTGGGATGACAACTTTAGGACTTGTTGGAATTCAGCTAACGAAGCGCATCCTGAAGCTATGGGATGTTGTGGGTGGCTGATGCCTTATGTTGTAGCTTGTCTTAAGGCTAAATGTGACGAGCTGAGCCCCTTAAATACACAAGAGTGCGAGGATAGATGCCCGGCCGCGGAGAAAGAAGACGAAGAAGACGAAGAGGCGTCAGAAGAATGTTACCGCGGCGAAGAATCAATGGTCCAGTCTTACGTGCTTGAAATAAGGGGAGAGTTAAGAAATTGCGATAATGAATATGATATAGAAATTTTAGGTGAAGAAGGAGCATATGATGACAATTATGATTATGAGGCACAAGTTTACAGGGCTGTTTTAACGGATAGATCAGAATTCCTGCCTCCTTGCCCCTGTTTTTTCAAACCGGGCCGAAGATATGAATGGAAGGTCAGAGCATGTTGCACTGCCGACGGAGAAAACTGCGGCCCCTGGAGCGAAAAAAGAGTATTCAATACTAGCCGTGCACCAGAACCCATCTATCCTTCTGATCCTGACTGGCAAGGCGAAGGTGCGAGAGAAAACTTATCTTACGAAGACAGCAGAGAGTTACAGTGGTGCCACGCAGAAGATCCCTCGTATTATTATCCAACCGGGCCCTATTACTCACCCCTATCTTACAAGGTTTTAATTAATTATTTTAAAGAAGATGCGGGGGAATATGTCTGCCATCCCCTGTTGTTAACAGAAGAGGGCATATGTCGGCCAGCCTATTTAGAATTAGAAGAGGGTGAGGATTTGCCCCCAGAAAAATTTACTACTTGGGGATTCGTTAGCAGGGATAGCGCCTACAGTTGGCAAGTAGCTGCCTGCCGAGACGAAGTTGCTTCTGACTGTACTCCTTATAGCCAAGAGTGGAAATTCTCCACTAAGGATTGGGATATAGGGATAGCTCTAAGCAATCCGCGAGATGACGCAGACAGACCGATTGGCTTACCTGTCCGCATCGCTTGGTCTAGCGCTTATGCTAACTCTTTTAAGTATAAAATATACGAAGGAGAAGTAGCCAATTGTAATGCAGCTGGCCCACTAGTTGCGGGCTCAATGAAGGATTATGAACTAATGCTTTACCATGAAAGCGTTGCAGACCCCTTTGCAATATTGGAACTGAATACTATTTATACTTGGTGTGTACAGCCCTGCAGAGACTTTAATACAGAAGATTGTGAAGATTATTGGGGAGGGCCTTGGCATTTTAAAACTACCGGCCAACCACCAGTATTAGACACTATGAAGCCGGATGGCGAAGGCCTAACTATCCCACAAGAGTTTACCTGGCAAAAGGTTGGTGGCGCAAAGTCTTATTGGTTTAAGATTGACAGTAAAGAACCTGTTTTAATACCAGCAGAAAAAGCAAAAATTGAACTTGATTGCCCAGATTTGGTGCCGGAAACCAGTTATTCTTGGGAGATACGAACCTGCGCTGACGTAGAAGGAGAAATCTGCGGAGTTTATAGCAATGCCCAAACATTTACAACTTTTGAGTGGGAGGCCCCCTCTGGCCCAGACCCGGCAGATGGCGATGAAGTTTTCCCTCCAAGTATTTCCTGGGAAAAAGTTGACGGAGCTAGGTTTTATAAATACCGTGTTACCTTCCTTGCGCTTGATGAAGACGACCCCAGACAGGAAGAGTGCGAGGAAGAAATAAATAAAATAACTGACCAAGAAATAACCCGTCAACATGCAGTCAATCTATCTCTAGGCTTAAAATGCTGGGGAGAATATGAATGGAGTGTGATCCCCTGTTTGGACGAAAATTGCGAGGAATATGGGCCTGAAAGCGTCTGGCATTTTTACTTTAAATCTCCTGTTCTACCCGAAGAGGAAAGTGCCGGGCTCATACCCTGTAATCAAGTCTACAATAATCCTGATACTGAGTGGGACGAGACCGATTCCTGCGGCATTAAACATCTTTTTATTATAATTTACGTAATGGTGAATTTTCTCTTCATCAGAGTCTTGCCAATGATTTTGGTTCTCCTGGTTCTAGCTAGTGGTGTAATCATTTATTTCTCAAGAAAAATGGAGGCGCCCAATCCCATAGCCAAGGTTAAATCCCTCTGGAAAGCAGCCGGAATCGGCATAGCCCTGTTGCTGTTTTCCTGGCTAATTACTTCTTTCCTTTTAACCCTTGTTGGTTATAAACTACCACTCTGGAATCTACTAGGAGTATGAAATTATCTGACCGAGCTTATATTATAATATTGATTGCAATGATTATTGGCCTTAGCTTAATAACCTATTGGCGCTTTAAAAGCCCGCACGGATCCTTTCAGGTTGAGGTTCCTCCAGGGCTTGAAATGCCTAAATTGAATTTTGATCCCAATAAGATTGACCTGTCTAATCTTAACCTAGGAAACGGATTTCCTTCGGAAACAGAAGAAGAGAAAGAGTGGACTTCACCAGATAATAAACTTCGCCTAAGCTATCCCAATAATTGGATGACCATGCAGGAAGTGCTTATAGATTCTGGAGCAGTAACGGGGGTAATGTTAATCGAAGAGGATATTTTGCTCTTTGTCTATGATTTTGAACTAGCCGGACACAGCTTTCCCTCATTAACGGTGAGCCAAATCAGCCCCAAGCAAAGTTTAGAAGAAATTATGGAAGCAATAGATCAAAACCTTGAAAGGTCCGAAGGAGAGAAAGAAGTGGTTTTGCAGGAAACCGAAGATGGAATTACTGATTTGGAAATAGTCATAAAGTATCCCGGTCAGGTTAATTTCTATTCCAAGGGAAAAATAATTTTTACCGAAGAAAAAAACTATATTATCTTTTTCACCGTATCTCAAGAGGCGTGGTTAAGGTTTGAAGAAGAAGCAAAAAAAATCCTTGATTCGGTTAAGTTGTTAGAATAAACTAGTATATGTTATAATACTCTAATGTGGGATAAAAAACATAAAAGAACTGTTCTCTTCCTGTTGATTTTTGGGAGCTTGCTTATTAGCTCAACGGCTTTGGCTTTTTTAGCTGACTGGCCCACATCTCCTCTGGGAACCGCCATAGACCCAAACAGCGAATTACACGACCTGATAAGCTACATCTACGAATGGGGGGTCGGATTGGGCGGCCTGGCTGTTTTTATCGTTTTAATTATTGCCGGCGTGCAATATTTAACCTCAGCCGGCAGACCAGAAACGATGAGGGCGGCCAGAGACCGTATCCGAAGCGCTATCATCGGCCTAATTTTACTTTTGAGCATCTGGATAATTCTTAACACCATTAGCCCAGAGCTGGTTACTATGGAACCACTAGACCTTAGTCTGGAAGACTTGGTGTTATGCGATACAGATGACGAATGCCAAGATAGATTTGGCGAGTATTTCGAATGCAAGGAGGGGACTTGCGTACTTAATACAGAGGAGTTTCAAAAATCGTTTACGCCAAAGCCTTGTAAGTTTCTTTACGTCTCGTCAACCTGGAATAGTGGTACAAGTATTGATGACGAAGCCCTTGCGCCAGGCGAACAAGTGGCCAGGTGGATAACATGGCCCACCAATGCGGACTTTATAGATAAAGACACTATGATTTATGTCCGGCCAGAACCTGAAGAAGGTGATGAATTTTGCACCTCTGTCCTTACAATGTACGAAGGTCGATGGGACAAACGCTGTGCTGGCACAGACTGGACCCAAACAATTGTGGTAACACGCGAGGAAATCGAAAGCGGAGATATTCGAGAAAGAGAAATACCATCTCCGAGTATAATTAAATGCGTAGAACACACAGAAATTACAACTCCTTGGTAGAAAAAAAACAAATTTTTTAAGCAAAACGATATGTTTAATAAATTTAAGTATTTAATTTTAATAATAATACTTATCGGTGTTGCGCTCCCCCAAATAGCTTCGGCTTTTCTTATCAGTGAATCGGTGGCTATTTTTGAATTAATACTGTCGGGTATCGAGGAAAAAGTCAGCTGGATGGTGGCCATCCTTATAGGAACCATCTTTTTCTATATCTTGGGGGCTTTTGCGTTGTGGGCTTCTATGTCTATCCTGCCTTTTTTTATCGTCCACCAATTACCATGGATGCAGGCCCTGAAGCCTATGACCACGGCTGGCTGGACATTTACCGTCGGACTGGCTAATATGCTTTTGATCGTCATATTCGTGGTAATTGCTTTTGCCTTTATTTTCAGAATAGAAACTCTTCAAGCCAAAAAATCTCTACCAAAATTAATAGCTGTGGCCTTTTTAATGAATTTTAGCTTGCTTTTTGTTAATATGGCCATTGATATTACCCATATTCTCTACAACACTATTATCAATGCTGTGCCTGGAGACTTTATGGATTTTTGGGGCACAATGAACACAATTGTTACTGGCCCCTTATGGGCAAGCGCTACTATCTTAATTGTCTTATTCACGGGTTTGGTGGTTTTGTTTTCTATACCTTACGTTAATGCTATCTCCCAGGTTCTTTTTGCGGCTCTCTTTATCCCAGTTGTTTTGCCCCTGATTGGCTTTCTGGCTCTTCAGATGATGTTCTTCGTCCCCTTGGCCGTCATGTTTATTACCTTTACCTTCTTGTTCGCGGCTAGAGTCTTTATACTCCAGTTATTAGCTATATTGGCCCCCCTAGCTTTTGTTTCTTTAATTCTTCCTCAGACTAAGTTTTTTTGGAGCCTGTGGCTTAGAACTTTATTACAGTGGCTTATATTAGGAGTGTTTTTTCTCTTTTTGTTGGTTCTAGGCTTTTCTGTGTTGGGGCTTCTCGTGCCGACCGTTAGCGGAATTATAGATGCGGGCCTTCCGGGACCACTGAGCGTTTTCAATCCGATATTAAATATGGTAATAATGATTATTATTTTTTACTTCGCCCTGTTTATTTATATGGCGGCGATTACTTATGTGGGTAAAAAATTCTTACCAGCAGGCACCGAGGGAATAATAGGAACTGTTCAGGGTATGGGGAAATGGGTAATGGGCGCAGGGGTTGGTTTTGCTGCCGGAAGAATGGTCGATTGGGGAAGAAGACGACAGGCCGGACAATTAGAAAAGAGGGCGGAAACGGCTAAGGCTAATAAAGAAAGATATAGTGGGGCAAAAAGTATGCTACTGACGCAGATGGGAGAAAAACAAAGAAGGGGGATAGAACCAACCGAAGAAGAGAAAAGTGCTTTGCAAAAATGGACGCAACGAGAAGAAAAAGAAGGGTTAATAGCAGAAAGAGCCGAAGTTAAGGCTAAAGCAATGAGAGAACAGATAACAGCAGAGCAGGTAAAAAAACTAGAAGGTCAAACCGACGCTCAGCTGCGACAAATAATATCATATGAAGAAAGCAAACCGTCACGAGGTGGTCCACTTACCAAGGTTGGTCCACTTGCCAAAAATAAGGCAAAAATTGCTGCTGCAACCGACCTATTAGCTAAAAGAGGGAAAATTACCGGTGCTGCCGAAAGAACGATCAGTGAAGCCGTTGAGGGAGGAGCAGACGCTAACGCGCTTATGGAAAGACGTTTAGATTTAGCCCACCTAATTAAACCAGGAAGATTTAAAGAACTAGTGAAAAAAGAAACAGAGCAAGGCATTGAACAGGGTGTGGCCGAAGCAAGAGCTAAACAGATACTCATACAAGAAGAGGGAAATAAAATATCACCAGAAGATCTTAGAAAGAAAATGCAAGCAGAAACTACTGCAAACGAAGCTGTGACAAGATATCTCATAGAAAACGAATCGGTACGCGAGGAGTTTGCTAAAAATGCAAGAATGGAATTAAAAAGAGGTGTAGTCACAACCATGAAAAACCATCCAGAAACTTTTGATGCGCCAGAGTTCGTGGAAATAAAACTTAAGATGGATGAAGATGCAAGATGGCCAATGGAATTAGCCGAACTAGAAACAAAAGATGCAAAAAAAGAAGAAGAGGAACTAGACTATTAAAACATAATAAATAATACAGTTTTATGGTTGATGATCAAATAAAAGAAATCTTCTTTCCGGAAGAAAGCGTATTGATTATTAAGAAAATTTTAGAAAAATATAATCTTTTAAAAATCAATAATGAATTGAAAAAAAATTTTTTAGGAGCTGCTACTCCTGAAAAGAGGAATGAAATTCTAAACGAAATACCCAGCATAAAAATAGCCAGAATTTTAAGGGGGTATCAATTTGGTACAACAAATTTGGAGGATTTTCCCAAAATATTAAAAGAGGGTCTTAAAATTCCCCAAAAAGATGCCGAAGGAATAACTGAAGAGCTAAAAGAAAAAATATTGATTTTCAGTAAGCCAACGTTCGAGGCTGAAAATAAACCTCCGGAAAGAAAAGGGAGGCCCGATGTTTATCGGGAATCAATCGAATAAAAAAAGAGCCGGTAGCGAAACCGGTCTCTTTTGTTTTGCCTTATTTTATTGTCATTCTTTTCACTGAGGGGTCTTTAGCTTTTTTCGACTTATCTTGTGCTGCTTTAGAGGAATCGTCCTTAGCAGAACCACTGCCGGAAAGCATTGTTCTACCCATCTCCCATTGAGCTGCTAGCCGTGAGACATCGCCCTCTCCTTGCCAAACGATCTTTTGAAGCTTTCCTTTTTCTGCTGCTAGATGATCCTGATAACGATTAGAGCTGGTTTCCTGAGCTCTAACAGAGTCAAAGCCCACCTCTATAAGATCTTTCGCTATATTGCCAATAGCAGCAAGCTGCTTCCTTATCGCCTCTCCCTTATTCTCTGATATCTTCTTCTGTATGCCCGTGGTAACTTCCTCTTCCCTCGCTTCAGTGATCTTTTGCTCGAAGTCAAAGTCATCTATGGTAAAACCAACGTATTTTACATCAATTTTTTGTAGAAATGCCTGTAACTGCCCTGACTCGCTGATCATCTCGTCTATTTTTGTCTTCAGATTTGCCTTCATTTTTTTGGGCGCACGCATTCCCAACACCTCTTTTACCTTCAGTAAATTGACAGTGGCTGTAATGCGCTGCTCCGCAATCTCTTGAATCTGAAATTCAAAATTTAAGGACTCCTCTGCGATTCTTAAAGGAGACCTCACCTTAATCCAAACTTGAGGATCATTTAACTTAACTCTTCCTCCAACAGTTAAATCAATCCAATGATCTTCTTCTGGGAATAGTTTAATCGGGTAGTCAACTCCAGTTCGTATACGAGCATAGACTTTATCAATCCCCAAAAAGGATAAAACAAGGGCATACCCAGGGCCTTTCTCAAAAATCTTCCCCAAACGATCAATTATCCAATGTTCGGGATAAGGAATCCTTTTTAATGTTTTTTTCAAGAAAAGTACCACTAGCAACAAAAATACTATTAGTCCAACAATCCATCCTATCATTTCTATTCTTTTCCTCCTTCGCCTTCACAATAAAGGCTACTTATTGTTTATTTCAACGTGCAGTTGATTTCATATTATACTCTTGTTTTTTGTTTTTGTCAACATTTAATTATTGGCTTTCATTGTCTTATTTGTTATAATTAAACCAGCATGGCGCAGTATGTTGTCCCAAAATTCATTGAGCACAAAGCCAAGATAGTCGGTCCCCTAACCTTCAGGCAGTTTATCTATATCGGTTCAGCCGGAGCTCTGGCTTTTATTTTCTACTACACCCTGCCTTTTGTTCTTTTTTTCCTGTTAACTATGGTTGTTTTTGCCGGGGCCGCTGGATTGGCTTTTGGCAAAATAGGGGGGATGCCCATACCAACCGTGCTGAAAAATTTTGTAATTTTTTCTTTTGGGCCTAAAATGTACTTGTGGAAGAGAAAAGCTAGTCTGCCGCCAAAAATAACCAAAAAGGAAACGGTTTTACACAAGGCTGAGCTCCACAAAGCTCCGCCGGCCGGCCCGGGAGAAAAAAGCAGACTAAAAAATCTATCCTTAGAGATAGAAACAAGGAATAAATAAACATGGAAACCCAATCATCAACCCAACAATTCTTAGAAATTAACCAAATTAGAGAAGGAGTGGTTGTTCTAAAAAATAAAGGCCTGAGGGGAGTCTTAATGGTCTCTTCTTTGAATTTTGCCCTAAAAGCAGAAGAAGAGCAGTCAGCTATTATCTCCCAGTTCCAGAGCTTTTTGAATTCTCTGGATTTTACCTGCCAGATAGTCGTCCAGTCCAAGAAAATCAACATGACCGGCTACTTAGAAAAACTCAAAGACATGGAGGCAAAACAAGCCAACGAGCTCTTAAAAGAGCAGACCGCTGCCTATCGTAAATTCATAGAAGATGTTATTTCGGGAGCTCCGCCGGCTGGTAAATACGGCGAGATCATGACCAAATCATTTTACATGGTTGTGCCTTTTTATCTGGCCGAAGGACAAGCTAGCTCCAAAAAGAAACTATTAAGAGCTCCTAAAATTCCCGAGCTTACCGAAGAGGCCTTTCAAAGATGCAAGCAACAATTGTGGCAAAGAATGGAATTTGTGGCTCTGGGCCTGAAAAGAGTGGGGCTGCAGGCCATTCCCTTGACAACGGCTGAATTAATCGAGCTTTTTTGGACGCTCTACCATCCCAAAGAAGCAGAGGTGGGATATTACCCGGAGCTGCCACCTGAAATAAGCTAATAATATGTTTTTCAAAAAAAAGCAACAAAAAGAAGAAATACCAGAAAAAATATTTGAAACAGAGCCCATTAGAGCGACAGATATTATCGCTCCCTCCTCCATTTCTATAAAACCATCCTATTTAATGCTGGGAGAGAAAATAAGCAAATCGTTTTTTATTTTTTCCTATCCCAGATATTTGTCCACGGCCTGGTTTTCTTCTGTCATCAACCTGGACGTCCCCATGGACATCTCTCTCTTTATCGACCCCATTGACTCTGGTTTGATATTAAAGCAATTAAGAAAAAGGGTGACAGAAATACAGGCAGAACTAGCTGAGAGAGAAGAAAAAGGATTAATCAGGGAGCCCTCCCTGGAAACGGCCTACCAAGACATAGAAGAGCTGAGAGACAAGCTGCAGACTGCCCAGGAAAAAATGTTTAACCTGAGCATTTATTTAACCGTCTACGTTGACTCAGAAAAAGAATTAGCAGACATTGAGGGTACCTTGCGCTCCATCCTGGAAGCCAAGCTAATTTATATCAAACCCGCCCTTTACCAGCAAAAAGAAGGGTTTGTTTCTACCTCTCCCTACGGCATGGACCAGCTGGGCGTTTCAAATCCCATGAACACCAATCCTCTTTCCAGTGTCTTTCCTTTTGTCTCTTTTGACCTGAGCTCAAACGACGGCATTTTGTACGGCATCAACCAGCACAACAACTCTTTGGTTCTTTTTGACAGATTTACCATGCCTAACGCCAATTTTACGGTTTTCGCCCAGTCAGGAGCCGGAAAAAGCTTTATGGTCAAGCTGGAAGTTCTGCGCTCTTTAATGTTCGGAACAGACGTTGTTATTGTCGATCCGGAAAACGAATACGAGGCCTTGACAGAAGCTGCCGGGGGAGCTTATTTCAAAATGTCTCTGGGCAGCCCCCACCATATTAATCCTTTTGAGCTGCCCATCCCCAGAGAAGACGAAAAGTCAGAAGACGTCTTAAGAGCCAATATTATCAACCTGGTGGGATTAATGAGGCTGATGCTAGGAGGACTGTCTCCCGAAGAAGACGCCATTATGGACAGGGCCCTGACCGAAACCTATGCTGCCAAAGACATTACGGCAGACTCTGACTTTTCTAAAATCAAGCCGCCCCTGATGTCTGACCTGGAACAGGTTTTGGAAACTATGGAGGGAGCAGAAGCATTGGTAAGAAGGCTGAGAAAATTCACCAAGGGAACCTACGCTGACTTTTTTAATCAGCCGTCCAATGTGGATATGAAAAACAACCTGGTGGTTTTCGGCATCAGGGACATGGAAGAAGGGCTAAGGCCTATGGCCATGTACATTATCACCAGATATATATGGAACCAGATCAGATCAGAGCTCAAAAAAAGAATCTTTGTGGTAGACGAGGCCTGGTGGCTGATGAAGTCAGAAGACGGAGCCTCTTTCCTTTTTGGCATTACCAAAAGGGCCAGAAAATACTGGCTGGGCGTAACTACCATCACTCAAGATATCAATGACTTTATGAGGTCAGAATATGGCAAGCCGATTATTACCAACTCATCTTTGGCCTTTTTAATGAAACAGAGTACCGCCACTATCGATGTAACTAAAAAAACGTTTAACCTGACGGAATGGGAAAAAGAATTGCTCTTGGGAGCTGCGGTAGGGGAGGGAATATTTTTTGCAGGCCAAAAGCACGTAGCCCTCAAGGTGGTAGCCTCTGAAGCTGAGTATCAATTTATCACCACTTCTCCAGAAGAAGTGGCCAGAAGAAAAAAACTCAAAGAAGACGTGGTTTAATTACCACCCTTCTTTCCGGCTCCTGGCCGACGCTTTCCGTCTCTGTGTCGGGCCGGGAAGCCAGCTCCGTATGGATAATTCTTCTTTCAAAAGCTGACATAGCAGGAAGTTGCTTTTCTTTCTTGGTTAATATGACCTCGTCGGCAGCAGATCTTGCTATTTCTCGCAAGTATTCTGCTTTCTTTTTTTTATACTCGTTAACGTCAAGGTTGACGTAAAAAGATTCCTCCGAGGGAACCTTTTTCTGCAAAATTATTTTTAAAAGGCGCTGCACTTCTGCCAAAGTCTGCCCCCTTTCGCCGATTAAGGTCTGGGGCTCTTCAATCTTGAGGTTAATAGCTATAGTTGAGTTTTGGGGCTCTCTTATCTCTATTTCTTCGATGGCCAGGCCTGTTTTGCCGAAAAACTCTCGAACGGCTTCTTTAATTTTCTCCAGATTTTCCTGAGTCATACTTTTTAAGTGTAATATACTGCTGGCAGATTGTAAAGATTGTGGTAGTCAGCCAGTAAACAGCCAGGGCCGAGCTTGGTATAATGCGCCAAAGAATAATAAAAGTAAAAATCGGGAAGAAATAGATCATCTGTTTTTGCAGCATCTGCGAAAAGTCAGGCCGACCTGTTTTCGCTCTTTTGGGAGCCACCATTTTAGCTTGAACGAACTGAAAAATTCCGGCCAAAAGAGCCAATACTAAAGAAGCTTCGGTCAGGTCAATAACGCCTAAAAAATTGGTGTTTATCTGGCCGGGATGGGGGACAAAACCGTAAAGCCATTCTAACTGCTCCGGCCCAAAGCCTCTGATAAATACTCGGAAAAGTCCGATAAGAATGGGTAATTGTATCAAAAGGGGCAGAAGACTGGAAAAGGGGTTAATTTTGGCCCTTTGATAGATGGCCATCATCTCCTTAACCTGCCTTTCTTTGTCCTGTTTGAATTTTTCCTGCGCCTCTTTTATTTTCGGCTGAATTTCCTGAAGGGCTTTCTGGTTTCTAATACCCTTGGCGCTTAAAGGATAAAGAAATAATTTAATGAGAACCGTTAAAATAATTATGGCTACGCCGAAATCATGCCCGGGCAGATAGGAATATAAAAGAACCAGTGCGTTAAAAAGCGGCTGGTAGATTGCTACGTTAAAAACGCTGACAATAAAATCCATATAATAGCATCATAGCAGGTTTTCCCGTCAACGGCAAACCCCGGACTTTCGCAGAAGCTGCTTAACTGTTTTCTCTGTTTCCCGGCGGGCTTTGCTTTCTAAACCCTTCGTGGCGACCAAAACTCCGTCAAAGCCGGGCCCAATCCTGGAAAGCTCTTTTCTGACAGCCGCCCGCATGCTCCTTTTAATTTTGTTTCTTACGTTTGCTTTCTTAGAAACTTTTTGCCCAACGACAAAACTGAAACGACTGGCGCCTAGGTTGTTTTTTAATAATTTTAGAAACAAAAAACCCTCCCGATAGGATCTGCCGTTTTTAAAAACCCTCTCGATTTCTTTGGTTTTTCTGAGTCGGTTTATTCTTGGCAGCACGGTTGTTTTAGGCGCTTAGCTTCTGTCTTTTTTTAGCTCTTCTTCTGGCTAAAACTTTTCTTCCTCCTTTGGTTTTTTGCCGGGCCCTGAAACCGTGAACTTTCTGTCTTTTTCTTTTTTTAGGATGGTAAGTAAAACTCATGGCAATGTTATACTAACACGTTTTCCCCAGCTTTTCAACAAGGCCCATTATTTTAGGGCCATTTTATTTTTATTTAACATGTGCTATAATGTTTTTGTTATGTCAAAAGATGAGCTCTGGCAGGCCCTCTTGGCCCAGATCCAACTTAATATCTCCAAAGCCAGCTTTGCTACTTGGTTTAAAAACACCGGCATTCTTAATAAAAAGGGCGGGGAAGTGGTGGTTTCCGTCCCGAATAATTTCTCCAAGGAGTGGCTGGAAAACAAATACAATAAGCTGATCTTCAGGATACTGCACAGCCTCGACGAAGAAGTCAAGGAGGTAAAATATTCTGTCACCTCCCAACCGGCAGAGCCTTTGGTAACAAGCCCCGCTATAGGGCTTGAAGAGAGCCAGTTAGAGTTTCAGGAATTTAAGATAAACAAGGAAACCGGCCTGAACCCTAAATATACTTTTGAGAATTTTGTCATCGGCCCTTTCAATGAGCTCCCCCAGGCAGCTGCCTGGGCTATTACTCAGAATCCCGGCTCCGTTTATAATCCGCTTTTTGTTTATGGAGGCGTAGGGCTCGGTAAAACCCATCTTTTACAGGCTATCGGCAACGAAATTAGCAAGAAGTTCCCGCAGAAAAAAATAAAATACGCCTCTTCTGAAAAATTTACTTCGGGAATTATCGATTCCATTAAAAACCGCACCGTTGAAAGATTTAAGTCTTTATACAAAGATATCGAGGTTTTGATTATTGACGATGTTCAGTTCCTCTCGGGAAAAGAAAAAACCCAGGAAGAGTTTTTTCATATCTTCAACAGTCTCTACGAAAAGAACAAGCAAATAATCCTCTCCTCTGACCGTCCGCCCAAAGCTATTTCTGCTTTAGAAGAAAGGCTGAGATCGCGCTTTGAGGGAGGGATGATAGCTGACATAGGGCTGCCCGATTTCGAAACCAGAATGGCTATTTTAAAGGCCAAAGCCTATGAAAAAAAGGCTTCTTTGCCCGACGACGTCTTAGAGTATATTGCCTCTAATATACAGAGCAACATAAGAGAGCTTGAGGGAACTCTTAACAGGCTGGTGGCTTATCAAAAAATTAACAACCAGTCGCCCAGCCTGACGACGGTGAAGGCACTGCTTAAAAACGTTATCTTTTCCCCGAAAAAGATAGTCAATCCAGAAAAAATTATCAAAGAGGTCTCTCTTTTCTACAGCTTAAAAGAAAAAGACATACTGACAAATTCGAGAAAAAAAGAGATAGTTAGACCGCGTCAGGTGGCCATGTATCTTTTAAGAGAGGAGCTGAAAAGCTCTTTCCCCTTTATCGGGAGAAAGTTCGGAGGCAAGGACCACACCACGGCCATACATTCTTATAATAAAATCGCCAAAGAAATAACAACAAACGAAAGCTTAAACGAGGAAATCAGTCTAATTAAGGAGCGAATTAAAAAAGGATAAGCTGTTGAATAAGAGGCTAGTTAATAATACTCGTTTTAATTAATAATTTATTAATAACTTATAAACAGGCTCCAAACAATTTATTCCCAATAAAAAACAATTAATAAGCCATAAAAAAACATGAAAGTAACAATACTAAAAGAAAACTTAAATAACGGTTTACGGATTGTGGAAAGAGCTTCGGGGAAAAATATAACCCTGCCCATTTTAAACAACGTTTTAGTTTCTACAGAAAAAAACCTTTTAACTCTCACAACTACCGACTTGGAACTGGGAATTAAATATTGCGCCTTATCTAAAATAGAAAAAGAAGGACAAATAACCGTACCGACAAAAATTTTATCTAACTTTATCAGTTTTTTGCCGGAAGAAAAAATAATCCTTGAAACCAAAAACCAAATTCTTTATATTACATGCCAGAATCACAAAACCCAATTAAAGGGACAGCCAGCAGAAGATTTCCCTATTATACCGAGGTTAGAAGACAGATACTCCTTGGAAGTAAACAGCGTTCTTTTTTGCGAAGGCCTGTCGCAGGTTGTCGACTTCAGTGTTTCAAACCAGGCAAGGCCGGAGCTGTCGGGGGTATATTTAAGTTTTCAGAAAGACAAACTTCAATTAACCGCTACCGACGGCTTCAGGTTAGCAGAAAAAACCCTCTATTTTGAGAAAAAAAACAACCAAGAGGTTTCTTTTATTCTTCCCCAAAAGACAGCTCGTGAGATCATCAATGTTTTTTCGGAAAAAACAGGCAAAATTAAGATTTGTTTTTCGCCGAACCAAATTCTTTTTGAGTATGCCACGAAAGAAGCTTCTGGTCCGCAAATCCAAATTACCTCTCGCTTGGTCGAGGGAGAATATCCCGATTATCAGGGGATAATTCCTCAAAAATACAAGCTTCAGGCGTCTTTTTCTAAAAACGATCTTTTAAACCAAATTAAAGCGGCCAGCGTTTTCAGCGGCAAAAGCAACGAAGTAAGGCTTAAGGTCGGGCCAAAATCAGAGGGACTAGAGATAATTTCTCAGAACCCGGAATACGGGGAAAACAAGAGCTTTCTGCCGGGCAAGATAAGCCACAAAGACGGTTCCCAGGCCATGGAGGTTACTTTTAATTACCGTTTTTTGATAGACGGGCTTTTGAATATTCCTAGCCCAAGGGTGTTGTTTGAATTAAACGGAGAAGACGGGCCGGCTACGCTCAAACCAGAAGGCGACTCAGGCTATATTTACGTGGTAATGCCTATTAAGTCTACCTAGTCGTTTTCTTCTTTTTCTTCGAGCAGGGGCTGAACAGCTTTTTGCCAATTGTCATATTGAGGGTCGTCCTCTGACATTAGGTCTTCGAGAACAACTTCTTTTACCTCTCCGGCCTCAGGATTAACGAACCCCCCGGCACCATATAATTCTAAGGCTTTTTTCATGACCTGGCTCCAGACAGGAGCCGCTAAGGTTGCTCCCGGCCCTAGGGTTGAGGTGCCGTCATTGTTCCCGGCCCACACGCCTATAACTACGGAGGGCGCGTAGCCGATTGTCCAAGCGTCTTTATATTCCTGGGTGGTTCCTGTTTTTACGGCTACCTTCTGTCCCGGGATGTAAAGGCTGGATTTTGGGCCGAAGACGGGAGTTCTTGCATCGTTGTCAGAAAGTATGTCATTAATTATGTCAGCTATCTCGCTTTTTAGCACCCTTTTTGGTGTTTTTTTGTTTTCTTCAAGAATGTTGCCGCTTTCGTCTTCAATTCTTAAAACGTTGCTTGGCGGAATTTTGAAACCCCGGCTGGCAAAGACGCCGTAAGCTGAAGTCATGTCTATCAACTTTACTTCTCCTCCTCCCAGGACCAGGGGCAAGCCGTAATAAGAAGGAGGCTGGTTGAGGGTAGTGATGCCAAAGGATTTGGCCAGATTAATAGTTTCTTTCAGTCCGGCAAAGTAAAGCACCTTAACTGCGGGTACGTTGATTGATTGGGCAAGAGCGTCCTTAAGAGAAATAGCTCCTCGGAATCTGCGGTCGTAGTTGCTTGGGTGGTAGCAATTTTCTCCGTATTTATCTTTTGATTCAAAATAGACGCCGCTGCAGTTGGGGTTGAATTCTGTTCTGACGTCCCAGACAATAGTTTCGGGCGTGAGGTCTTTTTGAAAAAGGGCTGCATAAGCAAAAGGCTTGAAAGCAGAGCCTGGCTGCCGCTCTCCCCTGGTGACGATATTAAACTTGGGCTCGAAAAGACAGCTTGCCCCCGGGACACAATCTTTGGGTGAAGATTCTTCAGCCCACCAGTCAGCCGACCCCACCATAGCCAAGATTTCTCCAGTGTTGGGATTAATGGCCACCAGTCCCATATTATGAGCGTTGTATGCTTTATTATTCAAGACCCCGTTTTTAACAGCTTCTTCTGCTGTTTGTTGCAGTTGCCAGTCCAGAGTTGTATATACGTTTAAGCCCCTGGTTCTTAAATATTCTTCAGAGTAAAGGGAGTCCAGGTAATCCTTAACATAAAGAACAAAATGGGGGGATTCAATCGGATGACGAACCTCTTCGAACTTGATTTCTTGTTTTTTCGCTTCCGACGCCTCTTTTTTAGATATAAAGCCCTGGCTGACCATACGGTCTAAAACGTAGTTTTTTCTTTCTAAAAGCTCATCTGTGTGTTCTCCGTAGGGAGAAAGATAGCTGGGAGACTGTATCAGGGAGGCCAGCAGGGCAGCTTCTGGCAAGGAAACATCAGCGGCGGTTTTATCAAAAAATGTTTGGGCGGCGGCTTCTACCCCATAGGCGTTAGAGCCGAAGGGGATCTGGTTGAGATAAAACTCTAATATTTCATCTTTAGAGTATCGTCTTTCTAGCTCCAGAGCCAGGATGATTTCTCTGGTTTTTCTGACAGCCGTTTTTTCTAAATTAAGCAGGCTGGACCTAATAAGTTGTTGGCTGATGGTTGACCCTCCGTAAATTGGCTGGCCCTCCTTTAGGTTTTTCCAGACAGAGCGCAAAATGCCCTGGTAATCAATGCCGAAGTGTTCGTAAAAACGCGCATCTTCTGTGGCGATTACAGCATGAATTAAATCTTCGGAGACCTGGTCTAACGAAACGATAGTTCTTTTTTCTTCGTCAAAAAGCTGGTACAGAAGCACCTCGCCCGTTCTGTCATAAATTTTCGTCGGCAGGATTAAGGCTCTTTCTGTAAAATCCTCCGGCCTGGGCAGATCTTTGGCATAGTAAACGAAGAGAGAGAGGGCCGCCAGAAAAACAAATAAAAAAATCCCCAAAAAGATTTTAAGGGCTCTCACGGCTTTCCCCTTCTTGCCGCATATTTTCCGGTAGTATTTGCGCCGGGCCATCTTAGTTTAAAATGGTAGCACAGCTTGTCGCTTTTTTCAAATCATGATAAATTAAATATGATGATAAGGGAAAATAAAAAGACAGAGAGCCTTTTAAGCAGGGGAGTGCAAGAGATATTGCCAAACAAAGAAAGGCTGAAGGCCTTGATGAAGAAAAAAAAGATCAGGCTGTATTTTGGGGTAGACCCGACTAGCACTAACCTCCATCTCGGTCACACTGTCGGTCTCAGGAAGCTCCAAGGATTTGCCGCCTTGGGCCACGAAGCTGTTTTGGTAATAGGCACTGGCACGGTTTTGGCGGGCGACCCCTCGTTGCGGGAAACGGCCAGGCCTTTAATTACCCAGGAAGAAATTAGCAGGAACATTAAAACCTGGAAGAAACAGGCGGCAAAGATTTTAGATTTTTCTAAAATAAAAATCAGGCATAACGGCGACTGGCTCTTAAAACTAAACCTTAAAGACATCGTCCGGATAGCTTCCTGCGTTTCAGCGGTGAAGCTTTTTCAAAGAGAAACGTTCCAAAGGAGAATTAAAAAAGGGCAAACCGTTTGGACTCACGAGACGCTGTATCCTCTTCTGCAGGGGTACGACTCGGTAGCGCTGGATACCGATCTAGAAATCGGGGGGACAGACCAAATATTCAATATGCTTATTGGTCGAGAGCTGTTGCAAAAAATTAGAAAGAAGGAAAAATTTGTTCTGACCTTTAAGATGGTTTTAGGGACAGACGGCTATCCCATGAGCAAAACTCGGGGCAACTGCATCTGGCTTACGGATTCGGCCCAGGAAATGTATGGCAAGATTATGTCAATTTCCGACGAGCTCGTTTTTAATTACAGTCAGTCTTTAACCGACCTGCCCCTGGAAGAAATAAAAAAACTTTCTCCTCAAAAAGCTAAAGAGCGGCTGGCTTTAGAAATTGCCTCTGTTTATCATGGCAAAAAAGCGGCCCTGGCTGCCGATAAAGAATTCAGAAGGGTTTTTAAGGATAAAAAATTACCCTCAGACATTCCGGAGAAAAAAATAAAAAAAGAGCCACTTAATATCCTCGACTTATTATTGGAAACAAAGCTGGTTGCATCGAAAGCCGAGGCCAAGCGCCTTTTAGAACAAGGCGGCGTAAAAATAGACGGAAAGAACAAGAAGGACTGGCGCGAGAAAATAGAAGTTAAAAAGGGACAGGTTATCCAGGTCGGGAAAAGAAAATTCGCTAAAGTTATATAAAAAAACCGAGCACCTAAGTGCTCGGTTTTGTTTACATTTCTTCTTCTCCTGCGTCTTCTGTCTCTTCTTCCTCCACGTCTGTTTCCGTATCTTCTTCTTCCTCCGGCGCGTCTTCTGAGACAAAAGGATTTAGAATTTCTTCGTAGATCATAGTTAATTGACTTAACCTCTATTGGGTTTTTGCGACCTTTTAAACCCGGTCTTTTTTAAAAAGAACCCAGGTTTGGTTCTACAAGGGTTATTATATGGGCTCAGAAAGGCTTGTCAAGGGTCTTTGCGCAACAGACAGCTATAGCTAAGGCATCAGCAGCGTCGTCTGGCCGGGGGGTGCTCTCTAAATTTAACAAAACCTTGACCATTTCTTGCACCTGTTTTTTTTCAGCCTTGCCGTAACCCGCCACCGTCATTTTCGCCTGCAAGGGGGTGAATTCATGGACCGGCATATTTTTTTTGGCGGCCGCCAGCAAAACCACCCCTTTAGCCTGACTGACCGGCATGGCGGTTTTTATGTTTTTAAAAAAATAAAGGCTTTCTACGGCCAAAACATCCGGCTGGTATTTTTTTATCAACTTATTAAGTTCATTATTCAAAATCTTCAGGCGCTCCGCCGCCGTCAAGGAGGGGCTAGTTTGGATTATGCCGTAATCAAGGCACTTTAAGCTTTTTCCTTTTTTAATAACGCCGAAGCCTGTTTTAGCAGTGCCCGGATCAATCCCCAGAATAGTCATGATTGTTCTTTGATATTAGAATAAATCTCCTGGACAGCTTCGTTTTCGTCCAGAGCTTCAAATAATTTCTCGCAACTTTCCCTGTCTTGGCCAGACAAATCTATTTCTTGCTTGGGAACCCACTCTAAAGATCCGGGCTCCTTGACCCTTCTTTCAAACATCCAGCGCAATCCCCCCTCATTTATTAATTTTGCTCCGTGCCGGCTCAAAACCTGTTTTATCTCGCTCAGCGTCCGGTTTTTATTGTCAGTAATTCCTTCGATAACGATAGCTGCGCCGCCGGGGCCGTAAGCCTCAAAAACAACCTCTTCCAATCTTACGTCTTCCAGCTCTCCCGTTCCTCTTTTGACGGCCCTTTCTATATTGTCAGCCGGCAAGTCAAATTCCTTGGCCTTTTCAATGGCCGTTCTCAGCTGCGGATTAAAATCAGGATTGCCTCCGCCTTCTCTGGCAGCCACTGAGATCAATTTGGCCATTTTGGAAAAAATCTGGCTTCTTTTTTTATCGCTGGCCTCTTTTACCCTTTTGACTGTTTTAGCGTGTGAGTGACCGCTCATATTTTTATTCTAAACTATTTCCAGTCTTTTTTTAAGAGCCAAAATTATTCCTCCCGAGAAACCAGCCATGCCCAAAGCGATCAAAAAAACAGGAAACGGCCTTGCGGGCGAACTTTTTTCAGAGTTGGCCTGCCTCTTGGCAGGATAATTGTCTTCTCCCGGTTCTTCTGTAATGGTCTCCTGTGGCTTTAATTCTGGATCAACCCAAGCCAAGCCCTGTTCTTTGATATTCTCCAGAGTTTTCGGGCCGATGCGGCTTACCCTAGTCAGCTCGTCCAAGGAGTAAAAAGGCCGGGCTTCTATTATGCCCTGAGCTAGCACAGGCCCTATGCCGGTTAATTGCTGGAGCTCCTCGGCAGAAGCAGTGTTAACATCAACAGAAAGACCAGCCGCCTGGGCCGGGAGCCAGCTGATTAAAAACAAAAATATGAATATGGTTTTTTGCATATTTCCGTGAAGGGCAAGTTTGGCCCTAAAAGCTAAAGGAGGTTTTGGTTTTCACCGTATTTTGCCCCCAAGTGATGATAGGCAAATTTAGTGGCTATTCTGCCTCGCGGAGTTCTTTCAATAAAGCCTATTTGCATTAAGTAGGGCTCGTATATATCCAAGATAGTATCCTTTTCTTCGGAAGCGGTAGCTGCCAGGGCCTGCAGGCCGACCGGCCCCCCGCTGAATTTATTAATCAGAACGTCTAAGACCTTTCTGTCGCCTGGCTCCAGTCCCTGGTAGTCAATTTCTAAAAAGTCCAGAGCTTTTTTGGCGATAGCGTCCGTGATAATGCCTTTTCCTTGGACCTGGGCAAAATCTCTGACTCTTTTCAAAATCCGGTTGGCCACCCTGGGGGTGAAACGCGCTCTTTGAGCAATTATTTTTATGGCTGCGGGCTCTATTTCTATTCCCAGAATTCGGCTCGATCTCTTGATGATTTTTTCGATGTCTTCTGTTTTGTAGAAATTAAGCTGGAAAATAGCCCCAAAGCGATTTCTTAAGGGAGAGCTTAAGAGCGCCAAGCGGGTGGTCGCTCCGATCAGGCTGAAACGGGGAAGAGAAAGCTCCATGGTTCTGGCCATGGGCCCCTTGCCGACGACAATGTTTAATTTGAAGTCCTCCATGGCCGGATACAGGTATTCTTCAATGAGTTTGTTGAGGCGGTGGAATTCGTCTATGAAAAGAATGTCGCCTTCTGATAGGTTGGTGAGGATAGCTGCCAGGTCTCCGGCTTTTTCAATAGCCGGCCCCGTGGTCACTTTTATATTAGAGTTTATTTCTTTAGCGATTAAATAGGCCAGGCTGGTTTTTCCCAGGCCGGCTGCTCCGTAAAAGAGCAAATGGTCTGGTGGCTCCCTTCTCTTTTTGGCCGCATCAATAATAATTCTGATTCCCTGCTTTATCTTTTCCTGCCCAACGTAATCTTCCCAAATTTTTGGCCTGAGAGTTAGGTCCAATCCTTGGTCGTCATTGTTTGGGCTTGACATTTTCATAATTATTTGTTATAATTGCAAATTCAGAATAGCCCCGAAGCTGGGGGTAGGAATATCTTTTAGCCGGATAGTCCAGGTGGTGCTGAGCTATTCCTCGGAGATATTCTAAACTTTCAGTTCCTAAGCTAGAGTGCCCCCAGCTTCGGCGTTATTCTCCGACAATTCTCTCTACCTCTTCAACGGTGGTAACCCCCTCTAATACCTTAATTAATCCGTCTTGTTTCATCAAGACCATGCCTTTTTTGACGGCTTTTTCTTTTAGAGCGGCAATAGACGGCTTGGTCAGTATGAATTTTTCCATTTCGTCGTCTACGGAAAGAGCCTCAAAAATACCCACTCTCCCTAGATAGCCGGTGGAATTGCAGAACTTGCAACCCTTAGCTCTGGGAATTTTAATATTGCTGCTGACCTCCGGGACCCTTATTTGTTTAGAGAGACCAGCCAGATTCTTTTTTATTTTTTTCAATTCTACTGAGGTTGGCTTGGAAAGCTCAGAGCATTTACTGCAAACCCTTCTGACCAATCTTTGGGCTATGGCTAAATTGACAGCCGGCCCGATATTAGAAGCCTCAGCCCCCAGGTTGATCAGCCGGGGCACGGTTCCTGCAGCGTCGTTGGTGTGCAGGGTGGTAAGCACAAGATGCCCGGTTAAGGCGGCCTGAAGAGCAGTGTTAACCGTTTCCAAATCCCTAACCTCTCCTACCAGAATTACATCCGGATCCTGTCGCATGACAGACTTTAATCCGGAAGCAAAATCGTATCCCTTGGCAGGGGCTGTTTGGGTTTGAGAAATTCCTTCTAAATGATATTCAATCGGGTCTTCAATGGTGATAATTTTAATCTCTGGCTTCTGCAGTTCCTTTAAAAAAGCATATAGGGTAGTAGTCTTTCCAGAACCAGTGGGGCCGGTGACAATAATCATGCCGTTGGGCCTTTTGATTTCTTTCTTGAAAAGCGCAAGCAGGTCTTCTCTGAGACCGAGAGCCCCCATGTTTACTAAATTCTTAGGATTCAATATCCTTAAAACAACCGCCTCGCCCCTTTCTGAGGGGAGGGTAGAGGTTCTAATTTCGATAGAGGTTCCCTCTGCCAATAAAATAGAGAAGCGCCCATCTTGGGGCCTGTCAGTAACGTTAAACTTGATGGCCGACAAAAACTTGATTCTAGAGAGAAGCGCCTCGTAGATGTTCCTTTCTACCGAGATTACATCCTGAAGAATTCCGTCAATTCGCATTCTGATTATGCTTTGTTCTTTGCGGGGTTCGATATGAAGGTCCGAAGAGCGCAGAATTGTCGCTCCGCCCATGATTATGGCCAAAAGCTCGGTAATGTTTTTATCCAGGGAGGCTTGGACTTTTTTCTTAAAGTCAGGAACGTTCTTTATCTCTTTTTGAATTTTAGCCGAATCGATTTTAACCATAACTATAGCAAGTTTAATACTTTTTCTTTAGCCGAACTTAGGTTGCCGTTTCTCACCAAAAAGATGGTTCCTTCGCCCCGCGAGACGCTTTCGAAGTTCTCCATAATTTTATTGACCAAATCTGCCCTAGAAGAGCAAAAAAGCCCCTTGATCAAAGGGGGAGAGGCGTGGCTCTCCCAGAGAACCAGCAAGTTGGGGAAAAACCTGAAACTGAATTTCAATTCCTCGACCGCTGGTCCCAAATCTTTTGAATTAGCTTGACATTCCTGAAAATCTCTTTCAGCTATGGGAGCCACATAGACCTCTTTTTCTTTGTCAAAAACTATTTTTTCTAGAATTCTACCCAAAAGTCTTATCTGAGAAAGACTTTTTTGTTTGTAGAGATGCTGGACTATTTTTTGGTGCTCAGCTCCCCTTTCTATTAAAAAAGCAGAAGCTTCAAACGTTTTGGGCCTGGTTTTCGGATCCCGGAAATTCTGAGAGCAACAGATAATGCCGGTTAAAAGACAAGAAGCCACTTTCTTGTCTATTAATTTACTATCTGCCGTTTCCATCGGCTTTATCAATTTGAGCAATATTTCTGCTATTGATGGGCCCAGCCCTATCAGATTAACCTCTCCGAAATTTTCATTGGTTGGGTCGTTGCCAATGTTTAAAATGGGCCTTTCATAGAAAAAATCAGGGTTTTGGTAAAAGGTTTCTCCGAGATCTTCCAGGGAATTAGCACCCAAAACAATCAGAAGATCTGATCGCTGGTCGAGATCGCTAAAATTAATTTTTTCTCCAGGAGAAGCCGAGACGAAAGAAACATCTTTTTTACCGATTTCTCCCTGGTTAAGCGTGAGATAAATTTTCAAATCTCGCTGGTTTTTTTCGTAACGCATCTCGGAGATATCTCTTTCTCTTGTGTCGATAGATATGATAAAATCTTTATTAAGGCCTTTACCCGGCTCAGTTAAAAAACGAAGTCTTTCCGGGACCTCTCTCTCGATAAGGTTTACATTTTTGCCCAGCTTTCTTAAGGTGAAAAAAAGGGCTAGGGCCGAAGCCGTTCCGTCTCCCGAGGGGCTTGAAGGAAGAATGATTAGAGTATTCTGGAATCTTTCAATAATATTTCTGGCTTGGTCGAAGGGGTCCATAGTAAATTAGTTTAAATTAACTCAATATGCTCAAAAAGTCAATCTTGTTTACAAAAACCCCGGCGCAAACCAGGAAGGCCGGCAGGGTTTTGGCAGAAGAAATAATCAGAAGCAATCTTGGTAAAAAATCCGTTGTCGTCGGTCTGATAGGCGGCCTAGGCACGGGAAAAACGACCTTCTTGCAGGGCTTTGCCAGAGCCCTGGGCATTAAAAAAAAGATATTAAGTCCGACTTTTTTGATCATGAGAAAGTTGCCGATGGCTGGCTCTCGAGCTTTTTATCACGTTGATTGCTATCGCATTAGAAAGCCAAAAGACATTTTAGCCTTAGGCTTTAAAGAAATACTAGCCGATCCCCAAAGCATTATCGCGGTGGAGTGGGCGGACAAGATAATGGGCATATTGCCCAAAGATGCTATAATGTTAAAATTTTTCCACCTCGATATTAACGAAAGAAAAATAGAGCGTTCTTTTAAGGGCTTGGCTTAGCCAGCTCCAACCAGCCTCTCAGAGCAACAGATTCAAACTTCATTTCTGGGGTTTTTGTTTTTATGCTATATTTTACTAATGCCCGAGCGTTTAATTATTCTCGACAGCAACTCAGTCATCCATCGCGCCTATCACGCTTTGCCCCTGCTGACCACCAAGTCGGGAAAGCCCGTTAATGCCGTTTACGGTTTTTTATTGGTTTTTTTTAGGGCCGTCAAAGAGTTCCGGCCGGGCTTTGTAGCTGCCTGTTTTGATTTTCCAGCGCCCACTTTCCGTCATAAGAAATACAAAGGATACAAGGCCAAAAGACCTCCGGCCAAGCCCGAGCTTTATAATCAGATTCCCATAGTTAAGGATCTTCTGGACCCTTTCGGCGTCCAGTATTTTGAGAGAGAAGGTTTTGAGGCAGACGACATTATCGGCACCATTGCCAGGCTGGTTCGCCGAGAAAGCGATTCTTTGGAGCCGGAAACCATCATTGTAAGCGGAGACCTGGACGTCTTGCAGTTGGTTGACGAAAAAACCAAGGTTTATGTTTTAAGAAGGGGCGTAAAAGACATTGTTTTATATGACGAGGACCTGATAAAAGAAAAATATGGCTTAAGGCCGGCACAGCTTTTAGATCTGAGGGCGCTCAAGGGAGACCCTTCCGATAATATTCCGGGAGTTCCCGGCATCGGAGAAAAAACCGCCATTGATCTGGTTGAAGAATACGGCTCTTTGCAGAATATTTACGAGAACATAGCCTTGATTTCAGGAAAAATCAGAGAAAAGCTGGTTGACCATAAAGAGCAGGCCTTTTTCAGCCGGGAACTGTCTCAGATTGACAAAAACGTTCCCATTGATTTTAAGCTGTCAGAGTGTCGTTTTGGCGATTACAGCAAAAAAAACGCCAAACAAGCCTTGGAAAAACTAGAGTTTTACAGCCTAACCAATAAAATTCCATAGTTATATGCCAGAACTGCCGGAAGTAGAAACAATAAAGCAGCAGTTGGCCCGCAAGATTGTCGGCAAGAAATTGGGTAGAAGAAAAATTATCGGCCTGAGAAGAAGGGCCAAGCTTTTAATTATTGATTTTGACGATCTTTCCAGTTTAGTTATTCATTTGAAATTAACCGGCCAACTTATTTTTAACGGCCAGCCCAGCGGTTATACCCGCCACGTTTTTAGGTTTAACGACGGTTCCCGGTTAGTTTTTAATGATGCTCGCAAATTCGGCTGGTGGAAGATTGTTAAAGACAGCCGCAAGCTGACAAAAAACTTTGGACCAGAAGCCCTGCAGCTTGACCTGGCCGACTTCAAGAATGCTTTAGCCAAAAGGCCAAAGACCAGAATAAAGCCATTATTGATGGACCAGACGTTTGTGGCTGGCATCGGCAACATTTATTCAGACGAGATTCTGTTCGCGGCCCGCGTTCATCCGGCCAGACAAGCCGAAAGCCTGACAGACGACGAAATAAAGAGAATTCACAAGAATATTGCCAAAATATTAAAAGCGGCCATAAAACAGAGGGGATCTTCTGTAAAATACTATCTTGACGCAAAAGGCCGAAGGGGAGAATATAAAAAACAGCACAAGGTCTACCAAAAAGAAGGTAAATCGTGTCCCGTCTGCGGAGTTGCTATCAAAAGAATAAAATTGGCTGGTCGCTCCGCTCGTTTTTGTCCGAGATGCCAGCCTCATCCAAGACAATTTTTATGATTATTTTTCTTTACGGCCAGGATACTTATAGATTAAAGGAAAAAACAAGAGAGATTATCGACCACTATCGGAAGACGCAAAAAAGCGGGCTTAATTTGAAATATTTTGATTCTGAGAATCTTGAGTTTGGTGATTTCTTGGCGGGCCTTCGGTCCGTTTCTATGTTTGGCGAGAAAAAACTATTGGTTCTGAAGAACATCGCTTCCAACAAAGGGTTCCAAGAAGATTTCTTAAAAGAAATAAAGAAGCTTGCTGCGTCAGAAGACGTAATTTTGTTCTCTCAGGAGGGCGAAGCCCCGGAACGCGCTTTTTTTAATTCTTTGAAAAAAAATGCCAAGTGTCAGGAGTTCAGATTATTAAAGGGCCAGCAATTGCGGAACTGGGTGGGAAAAAAACTTGGCAAACAATCCATCGATAAAAAAGCCCTAGACAGGCTTATAGAAATGGTTGGCAATAACCTCTGGCAAATGTCCAACGAAATTAAAAAATTGTCGGACTACCGGTCGGGCCGGACCATCCAATTAAAAGATATCGAACTTTTGGTAAAGCCGAAAATCGAAGCCGATATTTTTAAAACCATTGATGCCATAGCTGCGAAAAACAAAAAGGAAGCCCTTTCCTTAATCCATAAACACCTAGAAAGAGGGGACAGTCATCTATACCTGCTGGCTATGATTAGTTTCCAGTTCCGCAATCTTTTAACAGTTAAATCAGGGGCCAGGCTCAAAAGCCATCCTTATGTAATACAGAAAACAATGAGGCAGGCCAGGCATTTTTCTTTAGATGAGCTAAAAAAAATCTACCGGAGAATTTTTCAGGCAGATTTGGATATTAAAACCGGCAAAATTGATCCTGACACGGCCCTGGATTTATTTATCGCAAGAATTTAGCTATCCGGGCCTTTTTTCTGCTGGCCGTGTTCTTTTTTATCACGCCCACCTTGGCTGCCTTATCCAGCGCCTTATAGACTTGGGGCAAAAGGGCTTTGGCTTCGGCCAATTTTTTTTCTGCGATTAAAGTCCTGGCCCTTTTAATAAGGTCTTTTACCTTGTTTTTGTAAATCAGGTTTCTTTTTTTGCGCCTGACGCTTTGCCTCAGGGCTTTTTTGGCGGCTATTTTAATAGGCATGATGTTTAAAGTTTATCATTAAAAAAAGAAAAACGCAAGGGTTACTTGCGTTTTTGCTCTTTTAAATATCCTTTGTTCTGTCTTTTGATCTTTCGGTAGGTTTTCCAGGCCACCCAGCCCAGAAAAGCGCTTCTGAAATGTTTTCTCAACCTTTCTTCGTTCTTGATATCAGAGATCCAGTCCATGGTCCAAGTTAAGAATCCTCTCAGGCCTAGATAAACATTTTCCCAGAAAGGAGCTGCTTCTCCGGCTGCCTTTCTCCAGCTTTCTTGGAGTTCATCAGCTGTCATATTAAGCGGTTTGAAAACAACGTGCGTGCAGTCGCACAGCTCAGGATTGTAGGCTTCCGGAAGGAGCCGGCCCTCTCTTTCTAATCTTTCCCAGAGGCGCGTCCCCCTAAAGGGCGTCAATATGGCAAGCTGCGGGGGATCAGGCATCAGCCCCTTGGCCCACTTCACTATTTTTGAGGCGGTTTTTTCAGTATCGCTGTCAAATCCGACTATGAGGAAGGCAAAAAGCTTGTCTATCAGTCCCGCCTTCTTAAAAGCCTCTATGTCTTTTTCAACACTTTCAACTGTCTGTTGTTTTTCAGCTTGTTTTAGAGCTTCCGGGTTGTTCGTTTCAAGGCCAATGCCCGCCCAGGTAAAATTAGCAGCTCTTTTCATTAAATTCAGCCACTCTTCGTCGCGGCTGCTGTCGGCTCTTATCTGGATATCCAAGTGAGGTATTTTATTCAGCATGGAAAGCTCTAAGACGGCAAGCTCTTTGCTTGTTTTGGTGTTGCGGTAACTGGCAAAGCAGTCATCGATAACAAAAATAGAGTTAGGCTCAATCTTCCTTATGTATTCGACCACAGGTTTTAAGTCTTTTCTTTGCCGGTACTTTCCGAACATGGGATGTACCGAGCAAAACTCACAGTGGTAGGGGCAGCTGCGAGAAATTTCTATGGGCAGCTTGCAGTTTTTATTCCACTGGGGAAAAAGGCTTTTGTCCTGGAAGTCGGGAAAAGGACAGTCTCTGTCCAGGTCCGGCAGAATGCTTGAAACCGGGTTATATATTTTTTTTCCGTCTTTTTTCCAGCAAAGATTGGGCACAAGCCCGAAATCTCCTCGGTTTTCTAAAGCTTCCAGAAACATAGGGAAGGCCAGATCACCCTCCTTAACAATAATAAAGTCAAAACCATCACCCAAAACCTTTTCCCTATCAAAGGTAGCGTGTACGCCGCCGATTACTGTTGGTATTTTAAGTCCGAGCCCTTTGACCCAATTTAGACATTTAACAGCTTCATTATAGCTAGCTGTTCTGCATGAAAGGGCCAGCAGATCGGCTTCGCGCAACTCTGTTTCTAGTTGGCTTGGATCTACATCAGAGACATTTTGATCAAACATCACTGCTTGATGGCCTGCATTTTTGGCCTTAGTCATTAAACTGGACAAACCTGGGCTAAAAATCTTATATTCTTTAAAATAAGGCGAAGGGGTAGAGAGAACATTACCTACTATTTTCACTTTTCACCTCCTATTAATTTTCAAGAAGCTATTTTATATTATTATTCTTTATTTTTCTGCTTGTCAAATGGCCATTGCCTTATTTCCTTGACAATGGGCCGGGGAATAATCTTGTGCTTTTTATTATACTCTTTTTGGATCTTTCTTCTGCGCAACACTTCCTTAATGGCAGCCTGCATAGAGCCCGTTATCTTATCGGCATACATTATAACGTGTCCTTCTAAATGCCGGGCAGCTCGGCCCATAGTTTGAATTAAAGTAGTTTCGTTTCTTAAAAAACCCTCCTTGTCTGCGTCTAAAATAGCCACCAGGCTGACTTCTGGCAGGTCTAGTCCCTCTCTTAAAAGGTTGATGCCTACCAAGACGTCATATTTTCCTTCTCTGAGGTCTTTTAATATTTGCGGTCTTTCCATAGTTTTTACTTCAGAGTGCAGCCATTGGGTTTTGATTTTTTCTTCAGCCAGATAGTCAGAAAGAGCTTCGGCCAGCCTTTTAGTAAGAGTTATAGCTAGTACCCTTTGTTTTTTTGCCACCCTCTTTTTTATTTCTTTAATTAAGTCTTTGACTTGGTTTTTGCTTGGCCGGATTTCTACCGAAGGTTCTAAGAGCCCGGTTGGCCTGACAAGCTGTTCGATGCAGGGGTTTTTCTTTTCATAGGGGCCAGGCGTGGCAGAGACGTAAATTGTCCGGGGTGACCTTTCCTCAAATTCTTTAAAGTTTAAGGGCCGGTTATCAACGGCCGGGGGGAGTCGGAAACCGTATTCGATAAGTGTTTCTTTTCTGGCCCTGTCTTGTACTGACATAGCCCTGAGCTGGGGGATGGTCATGTGCGATTCATCTATGAAAATCAGGAAATCTTTAGGGAAATATTCCATAAGAGTATAGGGCGGCTCTCCGGGAGTTCTGAACTCCATGTGCCGGGAATAGTTTTCAATGCCGTGGCAGTAGCCTGTCTCTTGGAGAAGCTCTAAGTCGTAGTTTGTTCTCTGTTTCAGTCTTTGGGATTCCAAAAGCCTGCCTGCTTTCTTTAGTTTTTTCAGCTGTTCTTCTAGCTCCAGCCTTATATTCTCAAGGGCAATGTTTAATTTGTCTTCTGGCGCCACCCAGAAGTGGGCCGGGAACAAGACAAAAGAATCCAGAGAATGATTTTTTGCTTTTAAGCTGTCAATGACGTCTCCGGCTAATTCAATTCTGATTGTTTCCCGGCCCGTAACCAGATAAATGTCTATTGCGTTTCCTCTTATACGGAATTTTCCCGGACCGAAGTCATAATCATTCCTTTGGTACTGCAAAGAAACAAGCAGGGAAACAAGCTCCCCCCTTTTTATTTTCTGGCCCCGTTTTAGCTGTAAAGAGACTTTCTGGTAGTTTTCAGGAGAACCGATGTTGTAAATACAGGAAACGGAAGCTACCACAATAACGTCTTCTCTGGTGAGCAAGTCCTGGACAGCTGCGTGCCTTAATCTGTCAATCTCCTCGTTTATTTTCGCGTCCTTTTCTATATAAGTCTCTGTCTGGGGGATATAGGCTTCGGGCTGGTAGTAATCGTAATAGGAAACAAAATAATGGACAGCGTTTTTGGGGAAGAACTCTTTAAATTCCTGGAAGGTCTGAGCGGCCAAGGTCTTGTTATGGGAGATAATCAGGGTCGGCTTTTGTGTTTTCTCAATTACTCTGGCCATGGTGTGGGTTTTGCCAGAGCCGGTTACCCCCAAAAGCACCTGCCGGGGAAAGCCGTTTTTTAAGTTCTTAACCAAGCTTTTTATTGCTTGTGGCTGGTCTCCGGTCGGCTTGAATTTCGAAAGCAGCTGGAACATGGTATAATAGTAAAATGATTAACTATTTGCGGGGCAAAATTGTATATAAAGATGATAAGTCTTTGATCCTGGAAAATCAAGGCGTCGGCTTTAAGGTCTTTGTTTCGCCCGACACCTTAAAAAAAGTTTCCGAATCCGAAGTTAAGCTTTTCACTTACCTTCACTTAAGAGAAGAGGCAGCTGAGCTTTACGGGTTTTTGACTCCCAAGGAGCTTGAGCTTTTTGAGATCTTGAACGACATCTCAGGCATTGGCCCTAAAACCGCCATGATGCTGGCCTCTTTCGGTTCTCTGGAAAAATTAAAAGAAACAATGGAAAAAGGCGAGTTACCTTCGGAGATAAAAGGCATCGGCAAGAAAAGAGCCCAAAAGATACTCTTAGAATTAACCGGAAAAATTAAAGAGATCAAAAAACCCGTTGACACAGACAGAATGGACGGCACCTTGGATATTCTGATTTCTTTGGGATTTTCCCGCCAGAGAGCTAAAGAGGCTCTAGCTGAGATTCCGCCCGATTTAGACCAAGAAGAAAGAGTCAAAAGAGCCTTAAAAGCTTTGGGACGATGAAGGCTTTAATTAAAAAACTCATTCCCTGTTTTTTGCTTGATTGGTATCACTTCTGTCTGGCTTTTTTGGGCTCTCTTTTGTACGGCTTCCCCTCAAAAAAACTGAAAGTAATCGGAGTTACCGGTACCAACGGCAAGACAACAGTGGTTAACTTGATCGCCAGTATTTTAGAAGAAGGCGGCTTTAAGGTCGCTTCTTTATCTTCTATTAAATTTAAGATAGGGGACGAAGAACGGCCCAATACTCTGAAAATGACCATGCCGGGACGCTTCAAACTACAGAGGTTTTTAAGCAAAGCGGCTAAGGATTCCTGCCAGTATGCTGTAATCGAGGTGACCTCAGAAGGCATAAAACAGCACCGCCATCGCTTCATTGACTTTAGGGTGGCTGTTTTTACCAACCTGACCCCCGAGCACATTGAAGCTCACGGCGGTTTTGAAAAATACAGGCAGGCCAAGGGAGAGCTTTTTCAGTCAGCTAAAGAGATCCATGTGATTAACGGAGATGACGCTAACGCAGATTATTTTTTGCAGTTCCCGGCTAAAAAGAAAATAGTTTACGGCTTAAAAGATAAGAACCTTTTACCTGATAATTTACAGCTTCTGGGGCAGTTTAACCTTTATAACGCCTTGGCAGCCATACAAGTCGGCCTTTCTCAGGGAATTGATTTGGCTGTTTGCCAGAAAGCCGTTGCAAAAACAGAGAATATTCCGGGAAGGATGGAAGTAGTCATCAAAGAGCCCTTTACGGTGGTAGTGGACTATGCCCATACTCCCGATGCTTTGGAAAAGGTTTACCAAACCTTGTCGGGCAGGAAGATTTGCGTCTTGGGTTCTTGCGGCGGCGGCCGCGACAAATGGAAAAGGCCGGAGCTGGGCAAGATTGCCTGCCAGTATTGTCATGAGATTATCCTGACCAACGAAGATCCTTACGACGAGAATCCCGAAGAAATTCTATCCCAGATTGAGAGGGGATTTTCTCTTAACGCAAAGAGCCGAAAGATTTTAGAAAGAAGAGAAGCCATTAAAAAAGCCTTAAGCTTAGCTGGGCCGGGAGACTTTGTGGTTATTACCGGCAAGGGTTCTGAGCCTTGGATGTGCGTAGCGGGAGGCAAAAAAATAGCCTGGGATGACAGAAAAACAGTTAAAGAAGAATTCGCCAAACTATGATTCGTAAAGAAGATTTTATAAAAATATCAGATTATCTCTGGGAAATTCCCAAAACCTTTCGTCAGGACATGCGCGCGCCGGCCCGAGCCTACGTTTCCCGGGAGATGCTGCAGGATACTTTACGCGACCGGTCAATAGAGCAGCTAATTAACGGCTGCACCTTGCCGGGAATAGCAAGATATGGAATTGCCATGGCTGATATGCATGAGGGATATTCTGTGCCCATAGGTTTTGTCGGCGCCATAAGAACTTCTGACGGTGTTATCTCGCCCGGAGCCTGCGGTTTTGACATAAACTGCGGCATGAAATTGTTAAAATCAGAGTGCTCTGAAAAAGAAATAAAGCCTTATTTAGAAGACTTGGCTGATGAAATCCAAAAAGAAGTGCCTTCCGGCCTGGGCAAAGGCAGACAGTTGAAACTAAGCTTTGAACAGCTAGACAAGATTTTAGAAGCAGGCTCTCAAGAACTGATTAGGCAGGGCTACGGCGAAAAAGAAGATGTAGAAAATTGCGAAGCAGAAGGAAAATTGGCTTGGGCCGATCCTCAGGCCGTCTCCCGTCACGCCAAAGCCCGGGGTAGAGACCAGGTGGGTACTTTAGGCTCTGGCAATCATTTTTTGGAGGTGCAAAAGGTTGAAGAAATATTTGACAAAGAAACAGCCGAGGCCTTTGGATTATTCAGAGAGCAAATTGTTATTATGATCCATTGCGGTTCAAGGGGGCTAGGCCATCAGGTTTGCACAGACTATCTTAAAGAATTCATTCCCTTAATGCTGAAGAAATACAGGATTAAGATTCCTGACCGGGAATTCGCCTGCGTACCTTTTAATTCTTCTGAAGGGCAGAGATATTTTTCTGCTATGGCGGCCTCAGCCAATTACGCTTGGGCCAATCGCCAGATGATCGCTCATTTTGTCAGAAAGGCCTGGGAGAATGTTTTAGGCAAAAGTTCTTTGTCGGCTTTGTATGACGTGGCCCATAATATTATAAAAAAGGAGAAATATTCGATTGAGGGTAAAGAGACGGAACTAGCTGTCCACCGCAAAGGAGCTACCAGGGCTTTTCCGGCCGGCCATCCAGAAATTCCTGAAAAATATAGATCAGTCGGTCAGCCGGTTTTACTTCCCGGTTCCATGGGTACGGCCTCTTATATTCTTGTGGGAACAGAAAAGGGGGAGGAAGCTTTTTTCTCTACGGCCCACGGAGCTGGCAGAACTATGTCTCGGCACGCAGCCATGAAAGCTGTTTCTGGACAAGAAGTGATAAAAAGTTTAAAATCAAAGGGTATCATTATCAAATGCCAGTCTTTTAAGGGCATTGCCGAAGAAGCGCCCCTGGCGTATAAAGACATAGATAAGGTAGTTGAGGTTGTGCATAACGCTGGTTTGTCGAAAAAATTAGCCAAATTAGTACCTCTGGCTGTTATCAAAGGAGAATAATATGTATGAAAAAAATGCCAAGATCAATAAGAAAACATATCCGGAAAGAAAAGGCCCGGATACGCCGGGAAATTTTGGATTTAAAAGAGCAGAAAAAATTAATAGAAAAATTATATGAAGATAAAAGACATTTACAGCCTGGCGATAAAAATGGGAATTGAGGCTGACCTGCGGGGGAAGGGGCAGGTAGAAAAGATTCTGCAGAGAAAGAAGGACAAATACCAAAAACTTTCAGAGCAGGAGAAAACAGAGTTTGATGTAGAAACCCTGGAAAATCCTTATCTGGATTCTCGCATTTATCACATTGCTCAAGATAAAGAGATCAAGAGAGTTTTGGTTGGTATTGATATTGATCCGGCAGAAATATTACTAGCCAAGGAGCTGGGAGAGATAGACTTGATTATTGCCCATCATCCTTTGGGCAGGGGACTGGCTAATTTGCACGAGGTTATGGATATGCAGTGCGATATTCTGAACCTTTACGGCGTGCCTATTAATATAGCCGAAGGCCTGATGAAAGAAAGAATTTCCGAGGTGGCCAGAGGGGTGAACCGGGTTAACCATCAAAGAACAGTTAATGCTGCCCAACTTTTGTCGTTCAACCTAATGAATGTTCATACGCCAGCCGACAACTTAGCAGCCAGATTCTTAAAAGAAAAAATTGACACAGAAAAACCAGAAAGAATTGAGAATTTAATCAGCATGTTGAAAGAAATACCGGAATACAGAGAAGCGATTAAAATCGGCGCAGGTCCAAAGATTTTTGCCGGCAACTTAGAGAATCGTTGCGGTCAGATCGCTGTAACCGAGATTACCGGAGGCACGGAAGGTTCGCCTAAGCTTTACGAAAAGATGGCCCAAGCCGGCATTGGCACGGTGATTGGTATGCACCAGTCAGAAGAACATCGCAAGGAAGCGGAGGCCGCCAACATCAACGTGGTTATAGCTGGCCATATGTCGTCTGACTCTCTGGGTATGAACATCTTTTTAGACGAATTAGAAAAACAGGGAGTTAAGGTTATTTCTTGCTCTGGACTTATTAGGTTTTCTCGTTTGGCGAAATAGGTTCGAGTCGCATAGCCCCTGCTTACTTGTGGACATCCCTGCCTAGTATTTGGGTGGGGTTTTTGATAGAATGGGGTAATATGACTTTAGCTAAACAAATAAAAATCGTAATTATACTTTTAGTAATTTTATTTCTAGTCGGTATTGCCTGGCGGACCTGGGACATTCGTTTTGGTTCCGGGTGCGAAACCGCTGATTGGCAGACCTACAGAGATGAGGATTATGGCTTCGAGATGAAGTATCCAGCTGGTTGGGATTATTATTTAGTAGAAAGCGATGACATCGTATTCCCAATGTATGGTGATATTGTTTTTGCTCCGCAAGAAGTGATTGATAATTTGAAAGAGAATCCTCATAATTTTTATGGCAGGTCTTTAACTTTTATCTTCCGCCACTATTCGAAAGATGATTATGAGAACTTTATCCAACCAGCATATGGTGCAGATGACGAATATGGAGACGTTTCAATAGAAGACATAGTCATAGATGATATAAGAGGGGAGGGCTATATTACCGAAACATTACTTGATTTCTTAGGATTTTCTAAGGGCGATATAGTTCTTAATTACGTGATTCCTTTTGGAAGACATAGATATTTAGATTTTAGCTTACTAGACTATCAGCAAATCGATGTTTTTAAAGAGATGATTGATTCTATAGAGCTAGATTACACTACTATTACCAAATCGGGCTTGTTTCAGCTTAAAACATCTATTGCACTATGTTGTGCTATTCCTACCAGACAACTACAGATTGCGGCAGGTAGCGATATATGCAATCCTGAAATAGGTGGCACTTTGCCCGAACATAGTGATTTTGGTTTAACCGACGCAACAGACTTAAATTATATTGTTACTGCACAATGTGATACATACAAACCAATAATGACCGTAACAATACAAAATCATCACCAAGAGGCCTGTAACGGAACCTGGACAATTACTGACGTCGAGGTTAAGTGGCCCCCCGATTGTTAGCAAAAACGCCCCAATTATTTAAATTATCTCCTAAAAGAAGCATAAAAACAGGTTCTAACATCGTCTCGTAGGTGGACTAATAAAAATAACCCTTATTTCGAGGGTTATTTTGAGAAATTCTTCCAATATCCTTTACCGCACACTGTTTTAGCAGTATGCATAGCCTCTGATGGATTCAATTTAGCCCAACCAAATACGCAAGGAACATTTACAGATATATTGAATCTTTGTAATACATGGGGACATTTGGCACAGATAAATATTTTTTGCTCTCTGACCGTGAGCCTACCTTTATTGGGACCGAGTAGAATTACACCGATGACATAAACTTCACTCTCTTGCGTATTTTCACTTTTTAATAGTGCATCTACTATACATGCTTGTTCAGCATGAATAGCATAATCAACATGACTTATTAGTTGTCGTTCTTTTTTGGTTGCTAACCTATTGTGGCCCCTTCCTATAATTTTTTCATTTTTTACTAGAATTGCACCGAAGCCAATTTTCGCCTTAGATTTAATGGCTTCTTCTAGGCAAGCCTTACCGTAGGGGTCGTTTCTATAATCGAACATATTATCCTCCGATTTTTACAAAGTGCTGTATGTCAGTTTAGCTTAGTTAGTGGTTATATGTCAATAAATCGTCAAACAGGTTCTAACATCGTCGCATAGCCCCTGCTTACTTGTGGATAGTTCCTGTCCAGTGTTTAGGCGGGGTTTTGATATATTGACAAGTCTATAGTTTATGTGTTATGATGTTGGCACAATAGAATAAGGAGGTAACAGATGAGATACGTAATGTTAGTGTTTTTTGCACTCAGCGTGGGGTTTGTGATTAGTTTCACTACCGAGTATTATCCTTTTGATTGGCAATTTTGGGCAGCTACAGCTCCTATACTATTCTTCGGGGTTCTCTACGCTAATACCGACAGGTTCCCAACAAGGAGGTAAAGAATGGGAGAATTTAAGGCGACTATTCTGAAACTTGGGACAAAGGAGGGTAAGTATTTTCTAATAGTCCTGACGGGGGATTCTACCAACGAAGTGGAAGAGGCTACGGTTCTTGCCGACGCAATCGAGAATGTTCGGAAAAAGCTGAAGATACCATATTTCGGTGCTGAAAAGCTCATTCCTTTCAGCTATTCTTCTGGCCCCGATCCGTCTCTGCGTTCCCTATTAGTTATTGGTTAGGATAAACCACCAAATAAACCAACCAGCGGTTCTCTAAACTTGGAGGCCGCTTTTCTTTTGGTCCCATAATCCCTTTTTATTTAGGCTAAACAGGTTCTAACTTCGTCGCATAGCCCCTGCTTACTTGTGGATGCTCCCGCTCTGTTATTAGGGGCGGGTTTTTGGTAGAATAGTAAAGTAAAGGTCGGTGTTACATAAATAGTTATAAGACATGAAAAACAAGATTTTAATAATATTCATTTCCGTATTTGTTTCCATCTTTATGGTTGATGCTTATGTTATTGCTCAGCAGGGTAGTGGCGCGGGAGCAGATAATCAAAATCAGCAGCAAACACAAACAATTAACCAGGGCGAAGATAGTGAGATTCAAGTTCAAAACCAGGAACAGGTTCAAAATGAAGAAGGGGTGGGTAATCAGGTTCAAAATCAGGAACAGGGCCAAGAGCAGGTTCAGCAGCCACAAAGTCAAGGGCAGGCTAATGCCGAACAGCACCGCAGCACGGTAGCTAATTTTGTCCAGAACCTTCAAGAAGTTGCTGATAGGGAGGCGGGAATAGGTGAACAGGTAAGAACCATTGCCCAACAGCAAAATCAATCAGCAACCACAACTATTCAGGCGATGGAAAAGGTCCAAACCAGAAATAGGGTAAAGACATTCTTCCTGGGCACAGACTACAACAACTTGGGAAACCTAAGAAGCGAGATGGTCCACACTAGAAACAGATTAGAACAATTGGAAAGATTAGTGGAAAATGTCCAGAACGAGGGGGACAGAATAGAGCTTCAAAACCAAATTCAGACACTAGAACAGGAGCAGATAAGAATTGAAAACTTCGTAAAAGCAGAGGAACGCAGATTCAGCCTATTCGGCTGGTTGGTCAAATTATTAACGGGATATAGAACACTTTCTTAATATCATCCTAACAAGAAATCGGCTTAATAGCTGATTTTTTGTTTATTTAAGCCAATAAACAGGTTCTAACTTCGTCGCATAGCCCCTGCTACTTGTGGACATCCCCGCCTATGATTTGAGGCGGGGTTTTGGTAGAATGAGGTAAAGGTTTTATTATAAATTAAACAAAAACAACATGAAAAAGCTTATTATCGTTATTTTAATAGTAATTGTAGTCGGTGGAGTGATATGGTTTTTATCAAGCAGAACACCAGAAGAATCCACATCACCCGAAGAAGAAATAACCTCTTTTGAAGAGTGCGTCCTCGCAGGATATACAATACTAGAATCATATCCCAGACAATGCCAAACTCCTGAGGGCGAAACATTCATTGAGGAAATAGAAATAGAAGACGAAACCGCTGATTGGCAGACCTACAGCAACAAGGAATATGGTTTTGAGATAAAATATCCGCCTAAGATAGAAGAAGACAGAATCTCTGTTATTAGGGAAAACACCATTAGTTTGTCTTATTATTGTCCTCCTTTACCAGAGCCGCTAATATATAATAATTTTCAGATAGAGATAGCTGATAATAGTGCCCAACTTCCTATCAAAACTTGGATTCAACAGAATGAGCTTTGTGGACTCCAGGAAGAAACTTTTGTTGATGTCACTATATCTGGAGCTCAAGGAGTAAGCGTAAAAGGAGCTGGTGGTTGTTCACCAGGAGGATATGCTCTTAATCGCAAGGTTTATCTAATCAGGGACTCAGAAGTATACACCATCGCTTTTTATCACGAACTGGGCGAATCAGAAGAGTGTGCTAAAGAGGCAGAAGATTTTTTTGCTCAAATGCTTTCTACTTTTAGGTTTATTGAAGAAGACGAGACTGCTGAAGGGCAAGCTTGCATAGATTCTGGTGGAACGGTTAAGACAGGAATGTGTTGTCTCGCAGTAAGCGATTTTCCCAACCTTTGTCTTATTGGTGCTTGCGGTTGTTCACCAGAAAACAGCCATGAGGTTAAAACTTGTGATTGTGGTGATGGTAAATGCTTTAACGGAGAGACTTGCGTGTCAGAATAGAAAGGGTTTATTTAAGCACAAACCGAGGTTCTAACATCGTCGCATAGCCCCTGCTTACTTGTGGATGACTCCTGCCTGTTATTATGGGCGGGTTTTTGGTAAGGGGATTGACTTTATGATTATTATTTAGTATAACGATTCATTAATAGAAAAGGAGAGTGAACGATGCAGGTCTTTAAAAAAGGAAAACATTGGTCTAGAAAGGTTAAATGCACGGGCAATAATAATGGCGGTGGTGGTTGTGGAGCTATTTTACTAATAACAGAAAAAGATATTTATGAGATTATTGATTGCAGCCGTTGTAATAATGATTGTCATAATTGTAGAGGCCTTACAGTATTTTGTTGTCCAAAGTGTAGGGTCGAAACCAATATTAGGGTTAGCAGGAACGTAGTTCCAAGGGGTAAAAGACCTCCTGTAGAAAAAATAAAGCACACTTCTTTTTGTGAACTCAGCAAATAAGCTTTAAGGCGGCAAGATATACTTGTCCGCTTTTCATTTCTCCTCACATTAGACAGGTTCTAACTTCGTCGCATAGCCCCTACTACTTGTGTATAATCTCGTTTCTGTTGTTTAGGGCGGGGCTTGATTTTTTGCGTGGGTATGGCACGCTAAAGAAGTATATTGCACACGAACAATTTTATAAAGGATAAACGATAAAAGGAGGGAAAGAATGGCAAGTGTTATAGAGACAGAACATGAAAACCTAAAAAAGAAAACACAAGAAAAAGCAGGAAAAGTTTTTGAGATATTAAAAGAAGAAGGATTATTCGCTCGACAATTTTCAGATTTTTCTAGGGTATTGAATGAGCTATTTCAAAGTAGAAAGTCACGAGAGCACCAAGAAACAGGTTGGCACATAAAAAGGGGAAGATGGCATTGGTGGGACACTATTCTTCTTTCGTGGAGGAGAAACGCCGCAATGATTATATCTCTTTCTACTAATACTGTAACCTTTATGGTGTATTCGGACTCTAACCTTTTGCAACAAATCAGAAGCATTGCAGAGCAAATTAGCAAAGACACAAGTTTCGAAACAAAAATTATAAAATTTTAATCTATATTCGTCGCCATTTTTATAAAGTGTCCCCCGGTAGCTTAAGGAGAGCGACGAGCTATGGACTCGTAGGCGGAAGGTTCGAATCCTTCCCCGGGGAGCCAAGCACATTCAAGCGGGTACGAAATACCTGCTTTTTACTTTATTTACACAAGAACAGGCCCTAATGTCGTCGCATAGCCCCTGCTACTTGTGGATAATCCCTGCCTGTTATTAAGGGAGGGGTTCTGGTAAAAGAATTGACTTTTTATTTTTAAAGGACATAATATGAATTAAATTTTACTTGAAAGGAGGGAAGTAGATCAAATGAAGAGTTCTTTTAAGGCAGTATTCGATTCTATAGGTACGTGGATTATAACGCCAATAATTATCATTATTCTAGTATTATTGGCATTGGTATTTTTCCCCGTATGGTTTCCATTACGGAATAAGATTGCAGAGCGGCTTGAATAAATTTGATGTTTCAAGCCGCCTTTTTATTTCCCCAAACAGGTTCTAACATCGTCTCGTAGCCCCTGTTACTTGTGGATAACCCCCTGCCTATGCTTATGGGCGGGGGTTTGGTAGAATAGATAAGCTGTTTGATAATTTAAAAAGGAGGAGCCATGAAGATATTGGTTGTTGGAAAAGGCGGACGGGAACATGCTCTTGTTTGGAAGATTGTCCAAAGCCCAAAAGTTTCAAAGATTTTCTGTGCCCCCGGAAACGCAGGCATCGCTCAATTAGCGGATTGCGTGAAGATTAAGGCTGGAGATGTAAATAATCTTGTCCGCTTTGCTGAAAAGGAAAAGATCGATTTAACAGTAGTTGGTCCAGAAGAACCCCTATACTTTGGCCGTATTGTAAATAGGTTTGAAGAGCGGGGCTTAAGGATTTTTGGACCAAATACAGCCGCAGCTTCCATCGAGGGAAGCAAGATACTCGCCAAGATGTTTATGAGAAGATACAACATTCCGACAGCTGGCTTTGAAATCTTTGGCGACCATTCTTTCAGTAAAGGCGGAGCAAAAGAAGCAATCCAATATGCCAAAGCAAACATACCCTGCGTTATTAAATTTAGCGGTTTGGCTGACGGGAAAGGCGTTTTCCCCTGTGTTACTGAAGAGCAGGTGTTAGCTGCTATTGACAAGATCATGGTAAAAAGAGAATTTAACGACCAAGACGCTATTGTGATCGAGGAATTCTTAAAAGGCGAGGAAGTTACTTTCACAATATTAACTGACGGCTCTGCGATAATCCATTTGCTTTCTACGCAGGATCACAAACGCCTGCTTGATACAGACGAGGACCCCAACACTGGAGGAATGGGGGCCTATGCGCCTGTGCCCATGATTACCCCTGAACTAGAGAGAAAGATAATAGAGACCATCGTTAAACCAACCCTGAATGGCATGAGAGAGGAGGGATGGGGATATAAAGGAGTTCTCTATGTCGGATTAATACTGACCCAAGACGGACCCAAAGTTCTTGAGTTTAACTGCCGTTTTGGCGATCCAGAGCTTCAACCCTTGGTTCTTTTGATGGAGAACGATATCGTGCCAATTCTGATGGCAATCGCCGAGGGTAACCTTGCTAAAGGTTATGGAGATTCGCCCGAAGGAAGATTTCGGTGGGCAGACGCTGCAGCGGTTTGCGTAGTTATGGCCTCTCAGGGATACGGCCATACAAAAGATCCAGAAGTGGGCAAAGAGATAAAAGGATTAGATGTCGTCAGCAAAATGAAAGACGTGGTAGTCTTTCATGCTGGGACAATAAAAGATGGCAATACTTGGAAAACTGCGGGTGGTCGTGTCTTGGGGGTTACCGCTAAAGCAAAAAATCTTCCAGAGGCGATAAAGTTAGATTATGCAGTGGTTTCTCAACTTTCTTGGGATGGTGAACATCATCGAACCGATATTGCCAGAAGAGCCTTAAAATATGGCATACAGCTTAGGATATGATTATTTTTGTAAGACGAATATATTCAATGGGCCGCAAAACGGCCCCTTTTCTTTTGTTAAACACGCCTCGTTAAGCCAAATTTACCACACAAACTCTCTCAATCCTCATAATCCCGATTCTAACATCGTCTACTAGCCCCTGCTATTTGTGTATAACCCCCTGCCTATGCTTAGAGGCGGGTTTTTGGTTAGGGGATTGACTTTTTTGTAAGGGGGTGGTAATATTTTTTATCGAAGCTCTTAAGACGAAAGGAGGAAAAGTGATGAAAAAGCGTTTATTTACTGTTTTGATGATTGTTCTGCTTATTGGGGTGGTTGGTTGTGACCCAGTTGAACCACAAGTCCAATCAGAACAATCAGAATACGTGCTGGAAAGAGACGACTTAATTATGGTTAATTTCTCAATAGTAGAGTCTGGGATAATCATCAGTGGGATATATGTCTTCTTTTTTGAGGGCCATTCTACGATGTTGGCCTTCCCCGAGGACATACAAATCAAGTTTGATTCATCCTTAAATAAGCCGATTGTCAGAGCCAAAAGTTTCAAAGTTCTGAAGGGCACGTTTAACGATAGGATGACCATGAAAGGGGTAGAAGCTTTCTTTAAAGATAAGGAGCAAATGCAAGAATACTGGCTTCTGAAATAATTTTTAGAAGTTAAGAGTTGGGCGGTGTAGCGACATCGCCCTTTTTCATTCTCCCACACAAAAACAGGTTCTAACTAGTTGAGACAAATCAGGCACATAAGCCTCTCCAGCCTTCATAATCTTGGCTCTAACACCGTTCACGAGCCCCTGCTTACTTGTGTATAACCCCCCACCTATGCTTAGAGGCAGGTTTTTGGTAGAATGAGGTAATAATATGAAATATAAGGTTCATCATTTTAAATTCAAAACGACAAAAGATAAGGACAGGCTAGAAGATTTCTTGAATGATTTAGACGGTGAGATCATTGCCATAATTCCAAGCGTTCAGCCAAAGTTTGTGCTAATGGGCATTAGTGCTGCGACAGAGTCCCTTCTTGTTGTAGAAAAGATAAAGAAATGGGGTTCAAGTTAAACAAAAACCTATCTGTTATTTAGGGCGGGGTTTTGTTGGGGATTGACAAGTTATATAAATATGCTATCCTTATATAGGTTTCCTCTCCCTATAAGTGCTCAGGGTTGAAGGAGCCTCCTTACCTTGCGGTAGATTAAACTGCCGCGGGGATGTAAACATCGAGACTTAGGTCTCTTTACATAGCACCTTATTCTAATAAAAAGACCGTCCCTGACACTTGTCATACGGTGCTTTTTTATTTCAGAGAGGTTCTAACTCCGTCGCATAGCCCCTGCTTACTTGTGTATAACCTTCTGCTCTGTTATTTAGGGCGGGGTTTTGATTAGGGGGTTGACTTTTGCAGAAAATTTGATAAAATGTTTGGTAAAAAGGAGGCATAACGAATGGAGGATCGCAAGAAATTGTTTGCAGAGATTGAGGATTTTCTTAGGAGTCAGGGAATCAGTGAATCAGTGTCCCAACCTGATTTAGCTCCCTGTCGATATTCTCTTCCCTTCAGCTTTATGGATCCCGATGTAGCGAATACCTGTATAAGTGACCAAAGAAAGATTGAGCAACCATATGCCCCCATTGATTGCGACTTTCTTGAATATCGGCCAGACTGCCCGTATTATGAGCCAGATCCGAATTATCATGATCGTATTCGGCTTAGGAAACACATTGAACAACTCAAAACAGAGATGGAACGGCTTGAAACCCAATATAATATAGCAGGCGATATACGATTCTTGGAGAGGGCGATTGGAATAGGCGAAGAATTAAATCGACTATCCAAACATAGATTATTTAGAAGTCTCTTCAGGGGTTTGGGTGATTTTGCTGCTATGGTAGACACCTTTCGACTGCTCAACTTAAAAGAAAAAAGAAAACAATATATTCAGTCTCTAGCGTGGCACGATCGTTTGCTTTATCAGATATTTGGTAAATAAACTTAATCAAAAAGGGGAATAGCCTAAAGCATTCCACCTTTTTTGTTTTAAAACTCAACCAGGACGGATGGGTGATTTTAGATTAGCATAAGAGAGGTTTTAACATCGTCGCGTAGCCCCTACTACTTGTGGATAGCCCCGCTCTGTTTTTTGGGGTGGGGTTTTGGTAGAAACCATTGACAATAGTTAAATTTGAGTGTATAATAAAGGATAAACTTAATAAGGAAAGGAGGCTCAAATGAAGATAAGAATTTTTAAAGCAACCACGGAAACACTTGACGACTTGGAGAAAGAAGTGAACCAATTCCTTGCACAAACGGTAGACGAGGGTGGCCAAATCAAACAGATTCTACAAAGAACCCTGGGAGATTCTCTTGTCACCACAGTCGTTTACGCTTAAATTCTTTCTTATCCCCCAACTCAAAAACAAGAACCCACCCGTCCTTCTCGTTACTCTTGACGGGTGGGTGTTTTGTTTTTAACCCTCAAACAGGCTCTAACATCGTCGCGTAACCCCTGCTTACTTGTGGATACCCGCCTATGCTTAGAGGTGGGTTTTTGGTTAGGGGGATTATCTATTGACAAAAGTTGTATATATGTTACAATTGCAGAGTTGAGGACCCTCGCGTTTTGCGTGGAAGTGCAAGGGTATGTGTCCTCACCCGGCTTTATTGCGGAGCGTGCGAGAAACGGGTCTTCTTTCTCGCTCTGGATTTGGCCAGAATAGACCACTTATTTTTTTCGACGCCGCGAACGTCTCGACATGCCTCTCAATGGTGGAGGGTGAATTCCTGGTGAAGCCGTGGGAAGGCACCGAGAACAAGGGGAGAGTCGGGGACCCGTCGCGATATCTCCTTTTGCACATTATTACAGGCTCTTGCCTGTTTAGTAAGAAACCTCGAGGGAAGTTTCTCCTTAGTATGGAGCGAGTCCTTCGAGGGTTTTTTGTTTATTTAAGCACAAACCGAGGTTCTAACATCGTCGCATAGCCCCTGCAAAGAGGTTGACAATCCCGTCTAGCATTAGAGGCGGGTTTTTGGTTATGCTGCTTTTTTATACTCTCTTATTTTATCTAAATAAATCTTATCTTTTTCTCTGTTATATTTAGCTACCATATTCTTTTTCCATTCTTCTAGAATTTCTAGATTTGCAAACTTAAAGTTACCCACCCTAATCGGGTTTTCAAATAATTTGTAGAAAAAAGTTTCTTGCCCTCTCCAACACGAACCAATATCTATAGTGATATTATCTAGCTGCATTTTATATAGTTTTTGGTCTGGATTATCTTGGAATAAAACCTCTTTTGCTTCTTTAGGAATCATGGTTTTATCCTTAATTGCAATATCTAAATCATTTATAGGTTTGTTAAAATCAACTACCCCCAGAAGATATAATGGGGCTGAGCCGAAAACGACAAAATCGTCTCCAATTTTTTCTTGTAATTGAATTAAAGCTGGCTCTATTGACCTTAAAAACCTCTCATTTATTTTCATGGTTATATTATACCTCATAATTTAAGGAAAGGCCCTTCAGACACTATTTGGGCTTACCAAAACAGGCTCTAACATCGTCGCATAACCCCTGCTACTTGTGTATAACCCCCCGCCTATACTTAGAGGCGGGGTTTTGGTAGAATGGGTTAATATGAAAGCTGTAAAAACCATTATAGGTAAAATTATTTTAATTATAGTTATATTAATAATTCTCTCGATAATTAACAGCGAGGTTTTAAACA